>Ga0193699_10000011_pt1 | contig 180595 bp, 172 predicted proteins | sample L3c2metaG_FD_160095 | JGI IMG/M metagenome (GOLD analysis project Ga0193699, IMG submission 160095) | Soil microbial communities from a riparian zone of the East river system, Colorado, United States - L3c2 | ecosystem: Environmental > Terrestrial > Soil > Riparian zone | place: USA: East...
ATCGATGTAGTGGTTCATGTACAGGCGCTTGAGGTTCATCTGGATCGTCGAGTGGCGCACCTCGTCGATCATCTGGATCGCCAAGCCGTTGTGAACCTCGGGATTGGGCACCGCGTTGATGGCCAGCGGCATCGCCCGTGCGGCCGAGATCTCCGGGAACGGGATGATGGACAAGAACAGCTTCTGCCACTCCATCCAGCGCTCCTGGACCTGCCGGAACATGTTGCCCCGGATCGCGCCGTCCATCGCACCGAACACCCGGTTGTCCTTCTCCTCCTCCATCGGGAAGTAGGAACGCAGGACCTGCTTGAGCGGATCCTTCTTGGGAGCCTTCTCGAAGGTGTAGTCGGTCGGGTACTTCTCGATCGGTTCGACGAACGAGGGATCCCAAGACAGCTCCTGGATCTTGTTGTGAGCCTTGGTGATGCTGGCTCTGCTCATGGTGAGACTTCCTCTCCTGTGGAGACGGCGGTGTGGACGATGGGTGACTGCAGGCTCGGCCCGGCAGGCCGCTCAAGAACCTCGCGCTCGAAGCAGCGCGCCGACATGCGGGCGCCCAGCGCGGGGATGCGAGGCCCGCCCTGTTGGCCGCGGGCCATGTGCGAGAGCAGGCGCAGGACGGCCCGTGCGGTGCGCACTCCGCGCGTCCCGGGGCCCGGGAGGGCGACGGTCGGAAGGCTCTCGGCTATGACCCGCTCCTCTCTTCCAAGAGAACCGCCCGGACGGGTTCCGGGACTGACCCGCCGGCTGTCGGACCAGTCCGGCAAGGCGCAGTGCACCACCGCGGTGTTACATGGCCGCTACATCGTCGCGCGCGCGCCGCAGCGCCGCCGTCCGCGCGGCCGCCAGGCTGCGACGCGGGTCGGTGTACTCCAGCGCGGCGAGCAGCCGCCGCCAGGCCACGAGGTCGCCGTCACCCGACGGCGAGCGCACCCACGCCCACAGCGCGTCGGCGTCCTCGGCGGTGATGACGGCCTGGCGCAGCCAGCCGTCGAGCTCGTCGCGCGCGCGCTCGATGCCGGGCGCGTTGGACTCGGGCAGCAGCGGCCCCGGATAGGCCGCCGCGGCCTCGCGCACGGCGCTGCGCCCGAGCAGCGCGCGGACGTGCCGGAGGTCGCTGTCGACCTCGCAGGTCAGGTGGTAGCCCTCGAGGTCGATCACGCCGTCCAGCAGCTTGCGCAGCCGCGACATCTCGACGCGGACGCTCGCCGGATGGCCGCCGTCGCCGTACAGCTCGGCGCACAGGACCTCGGAGCTGACCCGGCCGCGGTGCAGCGTGAGCAGCGTCAGCAGCTCGACATGGCGCGGGCGCAGGCGCAGCGGCGCGCCGTCGAGGCGGATCTCCGCGGGCTCCTCGCCGAGCAGCCGCAGCTCCAGCACGCGCCGCGCGGTGCCCGACCGCGGCCGGAGCGCGCGGACGACGTAGACGTCGCTGTCCTCGACGGGCTCGGCGAACGCCGGGACGCCGGAGGGCAGTACCAGCATCCCGCCCCCGGAGGGGATCGCGGCGACCTCGGGCAGCGATCCGCGCGGATCCAGGAGCACGCGGCCGGTGCCGGTCACCAGGGCCGCGCCCGCGGACGCCGGCCCGAGCAGGGTGCCGTAGCGGGCGCGGAGGCGATCGTCGCGCTCGCGCACCCTGGCGCGCAGCAGTTCCTCGACCGCGCGCGCCGTCGCCACCACGACCGAGAGGCTGTGGGGGTGCACGCTGCTCATGTCGCCGGTCAGGTCGATGACGCCGAGGAGCCGGCCGGTGTCGGGGTCGTTGATCGGCGCCGCGGCGCAGGTCCAGCGCTGCACGGGCTCGGTGAAGTGCTCCGCGGCGAAGACCTGCACGGCGTGCGAGGCCGCCAGCGCAGTGCCGACGGCGTTGGTGCCCGCGCCCGCCTCGCTCCACAGCGCACCCTCGACGAAGTTCATCTCGTCCGCCGCGCGGTTGCGCAACTGCACGTCGCCGCGGATGCTCAGCAGCATCCCGTCGGCGTCGCTGACGACGAGCAGGTGGTCGGCCTCGACCGACGCGACGGCCATGCACTCGTCGATCAGGGGCAGGGCGATCGCGAGCGGGTGCGTGTTCCACATCGAATGCGCGCCGTCGTGCTCGACCAGCGTGGGCGCCGACTGGCGGCCGTGCGGGTCGACGCCGGCATCGCGCGAGCGCAGCCAGGAGTCGACGATCGGCACGCGGATCTGCGCTCTGCCCGGGTCGTCGGCGTCGCCGGGCGTTCGCCCGTCGACGAAGTCCTCCCAGGCGTCGCGGAGCTCCCGGGCCAGCTTCGCCGGGATCGTCGCCGCGTCGACGGCGACCCACGGGCTCTGGGGCACCGGACGTCGCTCCTTGGCACCAGGTGCCCAAGGTTGGCTCATCCGGGTCCACCTCCTCGACGCGCGCCGCGCCCGCTCGAACATTGGGCTGCCACCGACCCGGTCGCGCGCCCCCGATCCGAACGCCTGGCTCCAGCACTGCGGGAAGACGGCGGGCTTCTGGCAAGTGGTGACAAACCACACTAGCGTCGCCGGACACCGAGGTCGAGGGCGAAACCGCTCGGGATCTACCTGTTCCTCAGCGCTGCGTCGGTCGCGACGGGCGGCAAGGCCTATTCGCTGGGTCCGCCGCTCGTGCGGTGAGCGCGCCCTTCGATCCGGAGTTCCACGGGGCCCGCGCCGTCGGGCGCCGGCCGCGGCACGGAGTGCCAGAGCGTCGCGTGGACCGGCGCGCGCACGATGCCGGCGGGCACCCCGTGACGCGGCGCGGCCATCGCCTGCGTCGCGTCGGCCGTCGTCGTGAAGCGCCGCAGCGCGCTCGCGCCGGTCAGGCAGTGCTCGTCGGGCAGCGTGCTGGCGTGCCAGAGGTCGACCACCGGCGTCCCGCGCACCGCCAGCCGGATCACGGTGCCCCGCCGCAACGCGGCCGCGGTGAAGTGCCAGAGGGCGAGCATCACGCCCTCGCCGGCCGCGACCGCCGACAGCGCGGCCGCATCGCTGGGGAACGCCCGCACGTCGGGCGGCGCGATCTTCGCGCGCCGCAGGTACAGGGCGGTCGGAGACCCGCGCTCCACGCCGTCGGCGCCGACGAGCCAGCGGTCGGTCGCCAGCTCGGCCGGCGCGACGTCCTGACGGCCGGCGAGTCGATGGCCCGGGGGCGCGACGATCACCATGCGGTAGCGCAGGAACGGCACGACCACCAGTCCCGGCGCCTCCGCGATGCCGGGACGCGGACCGAGCACGATGTCGGCGCGCCGGCGGTTCAGGAGGCCGGCGAAGCGCATCGCGGGCTGGACCTCCACCGTCGCGCGCACGTCCGGCGTGCGCTCGGTGAACGCCGCGAGCAGCGGACCGACGACGTGTTCCTCCACCGTCCCGGTCACGGCGATGTGCAGGAGGCGATCGACCCGCCCGTCCTCGCCCAGACTGCCGTGCGCGCGCCGCGCCAGCGCGCCGATCTCCGTCGCCAGCGACGCCAGCCGCTCGCCTTGGGCGGTGAGCACGAGCCCGTGTCCCTCCCGGTGGTAGAGGTCGTCGCCGAGCTCCTTGCGCAGGACGCCGACGGCCGCCGAGACCGCCGGCTCGCTGATCGCCAGCTCGCGCGCAGCGGCCTTGACCGACCCGAGCCGGGCGACCGTCGCGAAGGTGGCGAGCTGGCGCAGCGTCATGGATTAAGCGATCGGTTCATCGCCGCTTGCCTGATCAACCCTACGCCTGCGACGTTCGCCTGCGAAGCCGTCTGTCCCCGTCGGTGAAGGAGGAGTACCGGGTCATGCAGATCCCCGCGGCGTTCGAGTACGAACGCGCCACGAGCGTCGAGCACGCCCTCGAGCTGCTGCACGCCCGAGGTCCCGAAGCCCGGCTGCTGGCCGGCGGCCACTCGCTGCTGCCGATGATGAAGCTGCGCCTCGCCGCACCGGAGGCCCTCGTCGACATCGACGCGCTGGCCGGCGAGCTGGGCTACGTCCGCGAGGAGGGAGACGAGGTGCGCATCGGCGCGATGACCCGCCACCGCGACATCCTCGAGTCGGGACTCGTCGCCGCGCGCCTGACGATCTTCACCGACGCCGAGAAGCTCATCGCCGACCCGGTCGTCCGCAACCGCGGCACGATCGGCGGCGCCCTGTGCCAGGCCGACCCGGCCGAGGACCTCTCCGCGGTCTGCGCCGTGCTCAGGGCGCGCCTCGTCGTCCGGGGGCTCGACGGCGAGCGGACGCTCACCATGCAGGAGCTGCACCGCGGTCCGTACGAGACCACGATCGGCGACGCCGAGATGCTCGTCGAGATCCGCGTGCCGCTGCACATGGGCGGCGGCAGCGCCTACGAGAAGGTCAAGCGGCGCGTCGGCGACTGGGCGATCGCCGCCGCGGGCGCGGCCGTGCGCCTGGAGGGCGGCACGATCGCCGACGCCGGGGTCGCGCTGACCGCCGTGGGCGGGGACGTCATGTCCGAGCGCGCGCAGGCCTCGCTCGTCGGCCGGCCGCCGACCGAGGACGCCTTCGCCGCCGCGGCGACCCTCGCCGCGGAGGACTGCTCACCGACGACCGACCAGCGCGGGTCGGCCGAGTACAAGCGCCATCTGGCCCACGAGCTGACGCTGCGCGCGCTGCGCTCCGCCACCGCCCGCGCGCTGCGAGAGGAGATCTGATGCAGGTCACGCTGACCATCAACGGCGAGGAGCGCAGCGCCGACGTCGAGCCGCGCACGTTGCTGGTGCACTTCATCCGCGACGACCTCGACCTGACCGGCACGCACTGGGGCTGCGACACGTCGAACTGCGGCGCCTGCGTCGTGCTCGTCGACGGCGTGCCCGTCAAGTCGTGCACGATGCTGGCCGCGACCGCCGCCGGCCACGAGATCGGCACCGTCGAGGGTCTCGAGCAGGATGGTGTCCTCGATCCGATCCAGCAGGGCTTCATCGATCAGCACGGGCTGCAGTGCGGCTTCTGCACGCCGGGCATGCTGATCACCGCACGGGCGCTGCTCGACGCGAACCCCAACCCGACCGACGCGGAGATCCGCGAGGCCATCTCGGGCCAGATCTGCCGCTGCACGGGCTACACGAACATCGTCAAGGCGGTCCGCTGGGCCGCCGACCACGCCACCGCCGCGACCCCGGGGAGCTGAGCCGCATGGCCGCCACCGAAGAGCCTCCCGTCGTCGGCTACGGCCGGATGAAGCGCAAGGAGGACCCGCGCTTCGTGCGCGGCCAGGGCCGCTACATCGACGACCTCAAGCTGCCCGGCATGCTGCACGGCGCCGTGCTGCGCAGCCCGCTGGCGCACGCGCGCATCGTCTCGATCGACACCTCCGCCGCCGCCGCGCACCCCAAGGTGCGCGCCGTCATCACCGGCGCCGACCTCGCCGGCCTCGGCCTGGCGTGGATGCCGACGATGTCGGCCGACACGCAGGCCGTGCTGGCCACCGACAAGGTGCGCTTCCAGGGCCAGGAGGTCGCCTTCGTGGTCGCCGAGGACCGCTACGCCGCGCGCGACGCGCTCGAGCTGATCGAGGTCGAGTACGACGAGCTGCCGCCCGTCGTCGACGCGCGCCGCGCGCTCGACCCGGACGCACCGGTCATCCGCGACGACAAGGAGGGCAAGACCGACAACCACATCTTCGACTGGCAGGCCGGCGACAAGGCCGAGACCGACGCGGTCTTCGCCGGCGCCGACGTGGTGGTCACGCGCGACATGATCTACCCGCGCTGCCATCCGGCGCCGCTGGAGACCTGCGGCGCGGTCGCGCAGATGGACCCGGTGATGGGCCAGCTGACGCTGTGGACGACCACGCAGGCGCCCCACGCCCACCGCACGGTCTACGCGCTCGTGGCGGGGCTGCCCGAGCACAAGATCCGCATCGTCCCGGGCGACATCGGCGGCGGCTTCGGCAACAAGGTGCCGGTCTACCCCGGCTACGTCTGCGCGATCGTCGGCTCGATCCTCACGGGCAAGCCGGTCAAGTGGCAGGAGGACCGCTCCGAGAACCTCATGTCGACGGGCTTCGCGCGCGACTACATCATGCACGGCGAGATCGCCGCGACCGCCGACGGGAAGATCACGGGGCTGCGGGTCGACGTCACCGCCGACCACGGCGCGTTCAACGCCACCGCGCAGCCGACGAAGTACCCCGCCGGGTTCTTCCACATCTTCAGCGGCTCCTACGACCTGCAGGCCGCGCACTGCAACGTCACGGGCGTGTACACCAACAAGGCGCCCGGTGGCGTGGCCTACCGCTGCTCGTTCCGGGTCACCGAGGCCACCTACCTGGTGGAGCGCATGGTCGACGCCCTGGCGATGCAGCTGAAGATGGACCCCGCGGAGCTGCGGCTGAAGAACTTCATCGCACCCGACCAGTTCCCCTACCAGTGCAAGACCGGCTGGGTCTACGACTCCGGCGAGTACGAGACCGCGATGCGGCTGGCCATGGAGATGGCCGGCTACGACGAGCTGCGCGCCGAGCAGGCCGAGAAGCGCGCCCGCGGCGAGCTGATGGGCATCGGCATCTCGTTCTTCACCGAGACGGTCGGCGCCGGCCCGCGCAAGGACATGGACATCCTCGGCCTGGCGATGAACGACGGCGCGGAGCTGCGCGTCCACCCGACCGGCAAGGCGGTGCTCGGCATCAGCGCGATGAGTCAGGGCCAGGGCCACGAGACGACGTTCGCGCAGATCGTCTCCGAGGAGCTCGGCATCCCGTCGGCCGACATCGAGGTCGTCAACGGCGACACCGACCGCACGCCCTACGGCCTCGGCACCTACGGGAGCCGCTCGACGCCGGTCTCGGGCGCGGCCGCCGCGCTGGTGGCCCGCAAGGTCCGCGAGCGCGCCCGGCTGATCGCCGCGGGGATGCTCGAGGCGTCGCCCGACGACCTCGAGTGGGAGCGCGGCCGCTTCTTCGTCAAGGGCGACCCCGAGTCCGGCAAGACGATCCAGGAGATCGCCATGGCGGCGCACGGAGCGGGCGACCTGCCCGAGGGCGTCGAGGGCGTCCTGGAGGACATCTGCGTGTACAACCCGCCGAACCTGACGTTCCCGTTCGGGGCCTACATCTGCGTCGTCGACGTCGACCCCGGCACCGCGCAGGTCTCGGTCCGCCGCTTCATCGCCGTCGACGACTGCGGCGTGCGCATCAACCCCATGATCGTCGACGGGCAGATCCACGGCGGGCTCGCCGAGGGCGTCGGCATCGCGCTCATGGAGCTCATCGCCTTCGACGAGCAGGGCAACTGCCTCGGCGGATCGTTCATGGACTACCTGATCCCGACGGCGCTCGAGGTGCCCGACTGGGAGCTGGGCGCGACGGTGACGCCGTCGCCGCACCACCCCATCGGCGCCAAGGGCGTGGGCGAGTCCCCGACCGTGGGGTCGCCGCCGGCGATCGTCAACGCGATCATCGACGCGCTGCACGAGACCCACGGGGTCGACCACATCGACATGCCGTGCACGCCCTCGCGGGTGTGGGAGGCCATGCAGGGAAGGGCGGTGCCGCCCCAGTGATCGCCACCGGCCTCGCCGACCGCGCACGACGGCTGCAGGACGAGCGCGCCGCGTTCGTCACCGCCACCGTCGTGCGGGCCCAGCGCCCGACCAGCGCGCACCCGGGCGACGTCGCGCTCGTCCTCGCCGACGGCACGGTCGAGGGGTTCGTCGGGGGCGCGTGCGCCGAGTCGTCGGTGCGCCTGCACGGCCTGCGCGCGATGGAGACGGGCGAGCCGCTGCTGCTGCGGCTCGTCCCCGGGTCGGGCGAGGACGAGCCGGTCGTCGACGGCGCGGTCACGACCCACAACCCCTGCCTGAGCGGCGGGACGCTCGAGATCTTCCTCGACCCGTGCCTGCCGCCGCCGCGCGTCGTCGTGGTCGGCGACGCACCGGTCGCGCTGGCGCTGCGCGCCCTGGCCCCGCACGTGGGGCTGGAGGCCGTCCGCCCGGCCGGAGACGTGGTGCAGCTCAGCGGTGAGGACCTCGCGCTGGTCGTCGCCTCCCACGGCCGCGACGAGGAGCCGGCGCTGGCCGCGGCGTTGACGGAGGGCGTCGCCTACGTCGCGCTGGTCGCAAGCCCGCGGCGCGGCGAGGCGGTGCGCGCGGCGCTGGACTGCGACGACGCGCTGCGCTCGCGGCTGCGCACGCCCGCCGGGCTGGACATCGGCGCCCGCACGCCGCCGGAGATCGCGCTGGCGATCCTCGCCGAGATCGTGCAGGAGCGCCGCTCCGGCACGCCGCGCGGCACGCCGGTGCCGACCGTGCCCCTGACGGTGCCGGCGGGGCCGTCGTCCGGTGGCGGCGGCGGCGCGTGCTGCCATGGCCATGGCGAGCACTGAGGGCCCGCGGACCGCGGGGCTCGTGCTGGCCGCCGGCAGCTCGCGGCGCCTCGGCCGGCCCAAGCAGCTGCTGCCCTACCGCGGGCGCACGCTGCTGGACCAGGTGCTCGACACCGCCCGCACGTGTGCGTTTCACCAGCTGCTCTGCGCGCTGGGCGGCGGCGCCGGCGACGTGCGGGAGCAGGTCGACCTCACCGGCGTCGAGGTGGTCGAGAACCTCAACTACGGCAGCGGCTGCTCGTCCTCGATCGCCGTCGCGCTGGCGGCGGTGGACCCGCGCACCGACGTGCTCGTGCTGCTGCTGGGCGACCAGCCTGGCGTGCGTGCCGCCACGGTGGCGACGCTCCTGGCCGGCCGCGGCGACTCGGCGTTCGCGGTCTGCCGCTACGCCGACGGCCGCGGCCACCCGTTCGCGTTCGGCCGCGCGGCGTTCGGCGAGCTCGCCGCGCTGCACGGCGACAAGGCAGTGTGGAAGCTGCTGGACGGCGACGCCGCCGGCGTCGCCGAGGTGCCGATCGCCGGCCCGGCGCCGCTGGACGTCGACACGTGGGAGGACTACGCGGCGGTCCTCGCGGCCGAGGGCGCGACCGCGTGAGCGACGACCTCGCCACGTTCGTGCCCGGCCCCGAGGAGCTCGCCGAGCGCCTGGCGGCGGTCGACTACCTCGCCGACGAGGGGCTGGCCACGTCGCTCTACCTGGCGCTCGCGCTCCCGCAGCCGCTCCTGCTCGAGGGCGAGGCGGGCGTCGGCAAGACCGAGGCGGCCAAGGCCCTGGCGCAGATCCTCGACACGCCGCTCATCCGCGTGCAGTGCTACGAGGGCATCGACTCGGCCGAAGTGCTGTATGAGTGGAACTACCCGCGCCAGCTGCTTCGGATCCGGATGGCCGAGGCCTCCTCGGCGGAGCTGTCGGAGAACGAGCTGTTCTCCGACGAGTACCTCGTGCGCCGGCCGCTGCTGCGCGCGATCGAGCATCCGGGCCCGCGCCCGGCGGTGCTGCTGATCGACGAGCTCGACCGCGCCGACGACGACTTCGAGGCGTTCCTGCTCGAGCTGCTGGCCGAGGCGAGCCTGACGATCCCCGAGCTCGGGACGATCCAGGCCGCGCACCCGCCGATAGTGGTGCTCACCTCCAACCGCACGCGCGACCTGCACGACGCGCTCAAGCGTCGCTGCCTCTACCACTGGATCGACTACCCCAGCCCGGAGCGCGAGACCGACATCGTCCGGCGCCGCGTGCCCGACGCCGCGCCGCAGCTGGCCGGCGACGTCGCGAGCGCCGTGCGGCGCCTGCGGGCGCAGGACATCCAGAAGCCGCCGGGGATCGCGGAGGCGATCGACTGGGTCGCGGCGCTGCGGGTGCTCGGCGTGCAGCGCCTCGACGAGCCGGCGGTGCGGCGCACGCTCGGCGCGGTCCTGAAGTACCGCGAGGACCAGGACCAGGTGCGCGCGCAGGGCCTGTCGGCCCTGCTGCCCGCGGGGGCCGACGATGGCGACTGACCCGCTGGCGGGCGTGGACGTCCCGGGGCTGGCCGCCGCGTTCGGGCGCGCCGTCCACGGAGCCGGGATCCCCTGCTCGCCGGAGCGGTCGGTGCGCTTCGCGCGCGCCCTGGCGCTGACCCGGCCGGCGTCGCGCACGCAGCTGTACTGGACCGCCCGCACCGTGTTCGTCTCCGCACACGACCAGGTCGAGTCCTTCGACGCGGTCTTCGCGAGCGTCTTCGACGCGGTGGTCGATCCGGCCGACCACCGCGGCGACCAGGCCGCGCAGCCGGTGCCCGACGTCGCGCGCGGCGACCAGGCGCCGCCGCCGGGTGCTCCGCCGGCCGAGGCGCCCAGCGCCGATGGCGCGCCGCGCTCGTCGGCGGCCACCGCCTCGGCGCCGGGCGACCGCGACCCCGATGCGGCCGAGCGCGAGGTGCTCGTGCCGGTCGCCAGCGCCGAGGAGCAGCTGGCGCGCAAGGACTTCGGAGAGCTGGACGACGGCGAGCTGATCGCGCTGCGGCGCCTGATGGCCGACCTGTCCCTGGCCACGCCGCTGCGCCGGACGCGGCGTGCGCGGCGCGCCCGCCGGGGCGACCACCTCGACGTGCGCGCGACGCTGCGCGCCAGCCACCGCACCGGCGGCGACCCGGTCCGGCAGGTGCGCCGGCGCCGGCGCACGCGCCACCGCCCGCTCGTCGTGCTGTGCGACATCTCGGGCTCGATGGAGCCCTACTCGCGCGCGTTCCTGACGTTCCTGCACGGCGCCGTCGGCGGCGCGGACGCCGAGGCCTTCGTCTTCGCCACGCGCCTGACGCGCCTGACGCGCGCGCTGCGCGGCCGGCACCCCGACGTCGCGATCGGCCGCGCCGCCGCCGCGGCCCCCGACTGGTCGGGCGGCACGCGCATCGGCGAGGCGCTGCAGCGCTTCAACGACCGCCACGGCCGCCGCGGGATGGCGCGCGGCGCCGTCGTGGTCATCGTCTCCGACGGCTGGGAGACGGGCGATCCCGCGCTCGTGCGCCGCGAGATGGAGCGGCTGCACCGGCTCGCGCACCGGATCGTCTGGGTCAACCCGCGCAAGGCCGGCCGCGACTTCCAGCCGAGCGCCGGCGGCATGGCGGCGGCGCTGCCCTCCTGCGACGCGTTCGTCGGCGGCCACAACCTGCTGGCGCTGGCCGAGGCGATCGATGAGATCGGCGCGCGGCGATGACGACCACGAGGTGACAGAACGACATGGAGTTCGAGAACACGTTCCAGGTCCAGGCCCCCGTCGAGGAGGTGTGGGACCTGCTGCTCGACGTCGAGCGCATCGCGCCGTGCATGCCTGGAGCCTCGGTGCTCGAGCAGACCGGCGACGACGCCTACAAGGTGGCGGTCAAGGTCAGGCTCGGACCCATGACCATGAACTACAAGGGCGACGTCGAGATCCTCGACAAGGACGCCGGCGCCCATCAGGCCACGATGCGCGCCAAGGCCAAGGAGGCGCGCGGCCAGGGCACCGCCTCGGCGAGCATCCGCATGGCGCTGCGCGAGCAGGACGGCGGGACCGCCGCGTCGATCACCACCGAGATGCAGATGAGCGGCAAGGCCGCCGCGATGGGCCAGGGCGTCATCAAGGACGTCGCGGCCTCGCTGACCGACACGTTCGCGCAGAACCTCGCCGCCCTGATCGACGCGGGCGGGCGAGCCGCGAGCGCGGCCGGCGAGGCCGCGGCGCCGGAGCCCGAGGTCGTCGCGGCAGTGACGAGCGCCGCGGCGCCCGAGGTCGCGGCCGGCGCCGAGGCGGTGAGCGCCGGGGCGGCCGGTGCTGCGGCGGCGGTGTCCGAGCCGGCGGGCGACGCCGCGCTGCCGGTGGGCAAGATCATCGGGTCGGTCGTCGCCGGGCGGCTGCGCGATCCGAAGACCGTCGGGGTCGTCGGGCTGCTGGTGCTCGTGCTCGGCGTCGCGATCGGCCGGCGGCGGAGGTAGGGCCGATGCCGCTCGCCCACATCGCCGGCGTCCCGGTCGAGGAGACGGTGCTCTCCTTCGCGCCGCTGGGCGTCGCGGGCGTGGGTGCGCTGGCGGCCTACGTGACGGGCCGGATCGGCGCGTGGCGCCACCCGCGGGCGCCGCGCGGGTCAGGCCGCCGCCGCTGACCCGGGCCCGGCGTTCTACTCTGGAACGATGCTTCCCGCACCGATTCGCGCCGGCCTGCAGATCCCGAACTTCAACCTGCCGGGTGTGGAGCCCGCCGGCCTGCTCGACGCCCTCACCGGCATCGCGCGCACCGCGGAGACGTCCGGCTTCGACTCCGTCTACGTGATGGACCACCTGCATCAGATCCGGGGCGTCGGGCCCGAGGAGAACTGGATGCTCGAGGGCAACACGGCGCTCGCCGCGCTGGCCGCGCGCACCCAGACCGCGCACCTCGGCCTCATGGTCGGCGCCGTCACCTACCGCAACCCGGCGCTGGCGGCCAAGATCACCACCACCATCGACGTGCTCTCCGGCGGTCGCGCGATCCACAGCCTCGGCGCCGCGTGGTTCGAGGGCGAGCACCGTGCCTACGGCTTCGACTTCCCGCCGCTGGGCGAGCGCTTCGAGCGCCTGGAGGACGCGCTGAACATCTCCCGCGCGATGTTCACGCAGGAGCGTGCGACCTACCACGGCAAGCACCACAGCGTCGAGCAGGCCTACAACAACCCCAGGCCGATCCGCGGCGACATCCCGATCCTCGTCGGCGGCAGCGGCGAGCGCAAGACGCTGCGGATGGTCGCCCAGTACGCCGACGCGTCCAACGTCTTCGGCGAGCCCGACCACATCCGCCACCTCATGGACGTGCTCGCCAAGCACTGCGAGGACGTCGGGCGCGACCCGGCGGAGATCACCAAGACCAAGCTCGGGACGCTGGTGATCGCCGACACCCACGAGGCGGCGGAGAAGAAGGTGGCCCCGCTGCGCGACGCCATGGCCGAGCGCTTCGACGCCGTGGTGCTGTGGGGCGATCGCGACGAGGTCGGCGAGCAGATCGTCGCCAACCTCGACGCGGGCCTGGACGGCCTCATCGTCAACATGCCCGAGGTCCACGACCTCGAGGCCGTCGCGCTGGCCGGCGAGGTGCTCGGGGCGGCGACGCGCCGCTGAGCGCGGCGGGTGCGGTGCCAGGGTCCTGCGGCTGCGCCTGGGCTGGTGAGCCCGCTCAGGCCGCCAGCGGCTCCACGGGCTCGATCGCCGGCGCCGCGCCGGCCGAGAACTCCAGCGCGCCGTCGTCGAGCGTGCCGAACCGCAGCGCCGCGGTGTCGCGCGCGTATTTCTGGTGCAGGCGCCAGGGCGCCTTGAGGCCCTGGCGCGGGAACTGGTCGATCGAGCGCTGGACGTAGCCTGCCTTGAGGTCGATGAACGGCTCGGTCGGCAGCGACGGCTCGTGGTTGCGCGGCGTGACCTGCCGGAACCCGTGCCGGTCCATGTGGTTCAGCAGCCGGCAGACGTACTCGCAGGTCAGGTCGCACTTGAGCGTCCACGAGGCGTTGGTGTATCCGAGCGCGACGGCGAAGTTGGGCACGTCGCTCAACATCATGCCCTTGTAGCCCAGCGTCTCGGGGAGCACGACCTCGCGGCCGTCCACGACGAGCTGCATGCCGCCCAGCGCGAGCATGTTCAGGCCGGTGGCGGTGACGATGACGTCCGCCTCGAGCTCGGCGCCCGAGACGAGCCGCAGCCCGGTCTCGGTGAACGTGTCGATCCGGTCGGTGGCGACCGACGCGCTCCCGCGGCTGATCGCGGCGAAGAGGTCGCCGTCGGGCACCAGGCAGACCCGCTGGTCCCAGGGGTCGTAGCGCGGCGTGAAATGCGTGTCGATGTCGTAGCCGGGCGGCAGCTGCTTCTCGACGCCCTTGCGGATCAGCGCCTTGGCGACCTTCGGCAGCCGCCGGCTGAGCTGGAAGAAGGCGGTGGTGATCGCGACGTTCTTCCAGCGGACGATCGGATAGGCGACCCTGGCGGGCAGCAGGCGGCGCAGGACGTCGGCGATCGGGTCCTTGCCGGGCAGCGCGAGCACGTAGCTGGGCGAGCGCTGCAGCATCGTCACGTGCTCGGCCTGCTCGGCCATGGCGGGCACGAGCGTCACCGCGGTCGCGCCGCTGCCGACCACGACGACGCGCCGGCCGGCGTAGTCGAGGTCCTCGGGCCAGTGCTGGGGGTGGACGATGCGGCCGGCGAAGCGCTCGATGCCGGGGAAGTCAGGCGTGTAGCCCTCGTCGTAGCGGTAGTAGCCGCTGCACGTGAACAGGAAGCCGCAGGTCAACTGCACCGTCTCGCCCGTGTCGCCGCGGTCGACCTCGACGGTCCAGCGGGCGTCGCTGCTGCGCCACTCGGCGCGCACGACGCGGTGGTTGAAGCGGATGTGGCGGTCGACGCCGTGGTCGCGCGCCGTCTCGCGCACGTACTGCAGGATCGACGGGCCGTCCGCGATGGCCTTGGCCTCCCTCCACGGCCGGAACGAGTACCCCAGCGTGAACATGTCGGAGTCCGAGCGGATGCCCGGGTACCGGAACAAATCCCACGTTCCCCCGCTGGCCTCGCGCCCCTCGAGGATGGCGTAGGTCTTGTCCGGGCAGTTGGCCTGCAGGTGGACGCCCGCGCCGATCCCCGACAGGCCCGCACCAACGATCAACACGTCGACGTGCTCGGTCTCCATGCCGGGATCATGCTGGACGGGGGCCGGTGGTGTCGACCAGGAACCGGAGCGGTGGGCCGCGCCGGGCGCACACACCCGGGGGCCTGGCCCCGTTGCAAAAGGGCCAACTCGTTGCGGGGCCTGGCCCCGTTACGAGATGCAAAAGGGCGGTGCGCGAGGGGTACCGTGGAGGGCTCCGCTGGCAACCCGCATTGGAGCAGCGATGAAGATCGGCATCATCGGCGCCGGCCAGATCGGCGGCAACCTCACCAGGCGCCTCACCGGACTCGGCCATCAGGTCTCGGTCGCCAACTCGCGCGGCCCGGAGACGCTGGGCGACCTCGCCGCCGAGACCGGCGCCACGCCCGTCGCGGTGACCGACGCGGCGCGCGATGCCGACGTCGTGATCGTGGCCATCCCCACCAAGAACGTCCCGGACCTGCCGGACGGGGTCCTGGAGGCCGCCGCGCCCGGCGCGGCGATCGTCGACACCGGCAACTACTACCCGCAGCGCGACGGCCGGATCGCCGACATCGAGGAGGGCATGCCCGAGAGCGAATGGGTCAGCCGGGAGCTCGGCCGCCCCGTGATCAAGGCGTTCAACAATATGTACGCGCACAACCTCATCGACGCCGCGCGCGCCGAGGACGACCCCGAGCGCATCGCGCTGCCGATCGCCGGCGACGACGCCTCGGCCAAGTCCCAGGTGATGGCCATGGTGGAGGAGCTCGGCTTCGACGCCGTCGACGCCGGCAGCCTGGCCGACTCCTGGCGTCAGCAGTCCGGCACGCCCTCCTCCGGCCCCGAGCTCAAGGCCGACGACCTGCGCACCGCGCTCAGCGAAGCGCGTCCGCAGCGGCCGGCGGACATGCGCGGCTGAGCGAGCGCACCGCGCTCACTGGTCCCGGTAGAGGAACGCGCTCGCGAGGAAGGAGATCACGCAGACCAGGCAGCAGATCAGGATGATGGTCATGCATACCAGGCTAGAAGACCCCCGAAAAAGGCGCTGCGGCCAGCTGTGGCCGTGGACACATCGCCAGATCGCCACCCGATCCCTTGACAAGGCGGAAGCCTTGCCTGCGGAATCGTGCGGCGCCTGGCTCGGTCCACGACCACATCTGACCGGACCGCCTGATTTTCAGGGGCCTTCTAGGCCACGTCGCGCCGGCGCAGCACGAGCGCCGACACCCCGGCGAGGCCGACGATGAACGCCGCGAGCACCGCCAGCGCCTGCACGCTGTCGACCAGTGGCCCGCTGTAGGACCCGGGCCCGCTGGACTCGATCGAGTCGACCGAGGCCCCGAGCGCCGCGGCGATCGAGTAGCCGTTGGCGCGCAGGAAGACCTGGGTCAGCGGCTCGAGCACGCTCACGCTGTCGGCGAAGGCGCTCAGGAGCCCCTCGATCACCAGCGCGTACAGCATGCCGACGCCGATCGCCAGCGAGGTCCCGCGCGTGACGACCCCGAGCAGCACGCCGAGCGCCGCCCACACGGCCAGGATCAGCCAGCCCGCCGCCATCGCGCGCAGCAGCAGCCAGGCCGACGGCCAGTCCACCGGAGCGTCCTCGATCTGCGCGATCACGTAGCTGGCCACCGCGCCCGCGACGAACAGCACCCCGACGAACGGCACGAGGACGATGCCCAGCGCCATCAGCTTCGCGGCGAACACCGACAGCCGCCCCGGCCCTTGGGTGAACAGCGTCTTCAGCGTGTCCCAGCCGTACTCGCTGCCGAGCGCGAACACCCCGAGCATCAGCGCGAAGACGCCGCCGAAGAACGGGAACCCGGCGATCAGGTTCCCCGCCAGGGCCGCGGGGAAGAACTGCGCGACGCCGCCCGTTGCGTCCTCGGGGTCCAGCGCGTACGGGACCACGTAGGCGAAGAAGATCCCGAGCAGCGTCCAGATGCCCAGCAGGATCCAGGTGGCGGCCCGCTTGCGCAGGACCAGCAGCTCGGCGGTCACGTTCCTGGTCATCGCGGCTGGTCTCCGTTCGCGGTCAGCTCGAGGAAGACGTCCTCGAGCGAGGTCTTCTGCAGATAGAGCTCGGAGACGGCGACGCCGGCCTCCACGAGCACGCGGTTGATCGCGGGCGCGCGGGCGGTGTCGACGGTCACGTCGAGCAGGCCGCCGGCGCTGGTCACGGCCTCGACGCCGGGCAGCGCCGCGACCAGCCGGGCCGCCTCCGGCAGCGGCTCGGCCCGCACCCGCAGCCCGGCCCGGCCCCGCAGCTCCTCGACCGTGCCCTCGGCGACGAGCGAGCCGGCGCGGATGATCCCGACGCGGTCGCTCACCTGCTCGATCTCGCCCATCAGATGGCTGGAGAGCACGACCGTCCGCCCGCCCTGGGCCAGCGACCGGATGAACTCGCGCATCTCGGCCATCCCGGCCGGATCGAGCCCGTTGGTCGGCTCGTCGAGGATCAGGAGCTCGGGGTCCTTGAGCAGCGCGGCGGCGACGCCGAGGCGCTGCTTCATGCCCATCGAGTAGGTCGCGATCCGATCGGTCGCCCGATCGCTCAGCCCGACGGCGGCGAGCACGATCGCGATGCGCTCCTCGCCCACCCCGCCGTGGCGCGCGAGCACCGTCAGGTTGTCGCGCCCCGACAGGTAGGGGTAGAACGCCGGCGCCTCCACCATCGCCCCGATGCGCGACAGCGCATGCGACGAGCCGGGCGCGGCACCGAGCACCGACGCGTGGCCCGACGTCGGCCGCACGAGCCCGAGCAGCATCCGCAGCGTCGTCGTCTTGCCCGCGCCGTTGGGACCCAGGAACCCGTACACCTCGCCGCGCTGCACGCGCAGCTCGAGCCCGTCGACGGCGACGACCGCGTCGCCGTAGCGCTTGGTGAGGTCCCGGGTCTCGATCACGTGGTCGGTCACGGTCACCACGATCACGCGCCCGCGCCGTCCTGTCGTCGGGCGTTGGGACGAGTTGTCGTAGCCCTTCGGCGGAGCCAGAGATCCTCCCTGAGGAGGACGGCGGCGGCCCCACGCCGCGATACCTTGCGGACATGACCGTCGCGGGCGCGATCGATCGCCTGCGCACGCTGGACCCTCGCGTCGTCGACGGGCTCCTGGCGCTGGCGCTGGCGACGACCCTGGAGGTGCAGCTCGTCCTGCGCGACGAGCCGGGAGCGTCTGCGGCCGCGGTGATCGGCGGCCTGGCGCTCACCGGCACGCTCGCCTGGCGGCGACGGGCGCCACTCGCCGTGGTCCTCGCCTTCGTGACGATCGCCGCCGTCCAGGAGGCGCTGGGCGGCGGCGTCTTCGCGGGCGAGCCGCCGCTGATCGCCTCGCTGATCGCCGGCGGCGTCGCCTTCTACTCGCTCGGCGCCTACGCGGGCGAGCGCGCGGCGACGCTCGGCCTCGCCGCGGGCGTCCTCGGTCTGTGGACGACCGTGCTCGTCTCCGCCCATCGCGATCTCCAGAGCTTCGTGTTCTCGGCCGGCCTCGTCGCCCTCAGCCCATGGCTGGCCGGGCGCACCGCCCGGGCGCGGGCCCTGCGCAGCGCCCTGCTGGGGCGCGAGCGCGACCAGCGCGCCCGCATGGCCGCCGGCGAGGAGCGCCAGCGCATCGCGCGGGAGCTGCATGACACCGTCGCGCACGGCGTGGTGGTGATGGTCGTGCAGGCGCAGGGCGCGCGCCGCATCCTGGAGCAGGACCCCGACCGCGCCCGCGAGGCGCTCCGCGCGATCGAGGAGACCGGCCATACGGCGCTGGCCGAGTTGCGGCGGTCGCTCGGGCTGCTGCGCGAGGACCACAGCCGCGCGGAGCTCAAGCCCCAGCCGCGGTTGCACGACCTGGGCAGCCTGGTCGCGGAGATGCGCCAGGCGGGCCTCAGCGTGCAGCTGCACGTCCAGGGCGTCGAGCGCGAGCTTGCCGAGGGCCTCGACCGCTCGGCGTATCGCATCGTCCAGGAGGCGCTGACCAACACGATGCAGCACGCCGGACTCGTGCCGACCCGGGTCACGGTCTCCTACGGGGCGGAGGACCTGAGGCTCGAGATCGCCGACGAGGGGCCCGCGGTGCGCGACGGCGCCCGTCCCGGTCACGGCCTCGCCGGGATGCGTGAGCGGGCGCGGCTCTACGGCGGCGAGCTCGAAGCCCACCCCGCCGACGGCCGCGGGTTCGTCGTGCGGGCGCGGATCCCGCTGCCGGCGTGAGCATCCGCGTCCTGCTCGTCGACGACCACGCGCTCGTGCGAGCCGGCTTCCGCATGGTCCTCGACACCGAGCCCGACCTCGAGGTCGTCGGCGAGGCCGCCGACGGGCGCCAGGCCGTCCACAGCGCCGCGCGGCTGGCCCCCGACGTCGTGCTGATGGACGTGCGCATGCCCGAGCTCGACGGGATCGCCGCGACGCGCGAGATCGTGAGCGGCGGCGCCGCGAAGCCGCCCAAGGTCCTGGTCCTGACGACCTTCGACCTCGACGAGTACGTGTACGACTCGCTGGCCGCGGGCGCCAGCGGCTTCCTGCTCAAGGACGTCGGGCCCGAGCAGCTCACCGCGGGCATCCGCGCGGTGGCCGGCGGCGACGCCCTCCTGGCGCCCTCGGTCACCCGCCGGTTGATCGACGACTTCGTCCGGGCCGGCCGGCGTCAGGTGCGCCCACCGCAGGAGCTCGACGAGCTGACGCCGCGCGAGCTGGAGGTCCTGCGCCTCGTGGCCCAGGGACTCTCCAACGCCGAGATCGCGTCGGCGCTCGTCGTCGAGGAGACCACGGTCAAGACCCACGTCTCGCGCCTGCTCGCCAAGCTCGGCCTGCGCGACCGCGTCCAGGCGGTCGTCCTGGCCTACGAGTCGGGCCTCGTGCACGGCACGTCAGCGCCGCCCGGCGCGCTCTAGTCAGCGACGTTCACCGTCCACGCTCCCCGGCGCGAACTGTCCGCTCGACCATGCCAAGGGGGGCTTGCCCCTCTCCCCGCGGAGGCTGATGCAGGTGAGGAGGCCGTCGCGCTTCTCGCGCAACGACCGTGGTTGCGCCCCGACCGTTTGGCGGGCTATAAGTGCCTCTCACCGGATCGACCTAGAGGGAAGGACGACGTGGCCGAGTCGCATTCTCGCGTTAGAAGTTGGGGGACGGTCGCCGCCTTCACCTTGATCATCGCCCTCACCATCGCGGAAGGGGTAGACGAGGGCTTCAGCGTCTGGGACTGGCTCATCATGGCGGCCGGCGCGGTGTTCATCCTCCAGGCGCTCCTCCGCCTGAAGGAAAGCCGCTCACGGCCCTCCTGAATGCTGCGCGCCGACGCGCGCTGTGCTGCATCGTGTTGATTGCGAAAGCAACTACAATCGAGGGGTGGGAAAGACCTGGATCCTCGACACCGCCACCAAGGGCACCGGCGCGAGCGTCGTGCCCCTCGACCGCGTGCAGAAGCCGGCGAAACCGTCGGGCGACAAGCTGTACGTGCCGCCGCCGCCGGCTCCGAAGAAGGAGCCCGAACCGGCACCGCGCCATCCCCGCGCGTTCAAGGTCGTGGACGTCGTGACGCGCGAGACGCTCGCCGAGCACGCCGACACCCGCACCACGCTGCACCTCCTGCGCGGCATCCGCTCCATCGTGGACGTCCACGTCTCGGTCCACGACCCCGCGACCGACACCTGGCGCCTGCTCTCGCTCAGCGAGCAGCGGGCGCTGTGGGAGGCGCGCAACCGGGTCGCTTAGGCCGCCTCACGCCGTCCCGGCAACCTCGATGACCTCGCCCGCCGGGCGCGCCATGACGCGGTCGGCAAGCTCTTGCTTGAGCGTGGTGAGGCGGCGGTCCTGCTCGTCGTCGCGCGTCTCGGCGCGGGCCAGGTCGATGAACTCCTCGGTCACGAAGCCGTGGCGGAGCAGCAGCGTCACCGACCGCGGTCCGTGGCCGAGCCGGAACACGAAGCGCTCCAGGACGCGCCCGCGGTCCGGCCGGGCCAGCGTCGGATCGAGCCGGAACCGGTCCTCGCTGACCGCCCGGGTGACCAGCTCGAACGCGTCGCGTGCGCCGGGGCCGCCGAACGCGGTCGCGACGACGATCTCGCGCCGCTCGCACGGACCGCCGGGCGCGAGCAGCGGCAGCGCGCCCTCGATCACCTTGAAGCCGATGGCCGCCCCGCCGGGCGAGCCGCCGCCGTGGTACTTCAGGACATCGTCGAACGAAAACGCGATGCGCCGTCCCCGATCGATCACGTCGATCCTGCCGTCCATGCCGCGCAGCGTCCCACGCACGGCGGCCGTAGCTGTAATCGTTGCCCCCGCCCCATCCCCCGTTCACCTGCTGTCCGCGTGCGGGCACGACCTCCGGAGACCCACGTTGGCCAGTCCCATCCTGCGCGAGACCATCAAGAAGCTGAGGGATCGCCGGGCGTTGCTGCAGAAGCAGATCAAGGGGCCGCTCGAGGAGCTGCGGCAGATCGAGGAGGACCTCGTCGCGCTCGGCGCGGCGCCCGCGGGCGCCCGCAGCACGCCGCGCACCAAGCCGCGCAGGCCCCCCGGCGCCAACCAGGCGGCGATCCTGCGCGCGATCCGAAACGGGGCGACCGAGCCGGCCGAGATCGCGGAGAAGACCGGCCTCTCGCCGTCCACCGTCAGCGCCGGCGTCACCAACTACCTCAACAAGCAGAAGCTCGTCACGCGCGGCCCCAACGGGCTCACGCTGACCAAGGGCGGGCGGGACAAGCTCGCCGAGCTCGAGGCCAAGTAAGGCGGAGGCGCGATGGTCGCCGTGGCCGTCTTGGCGTCTGCGCACGCCCGCCCGCGCGGCCAATCGGACGGGCCGATCTTTGGCCACCCGCGTAAAGCCAACCGGCTGCGCCAGGGCCATCATGGACGTCGACGACCCACCTCCCCGGGACCGGTGCCATGACCCCTGAACGCGCCAACGCCTACCAGCAAGTCCTCCAGACCATCACCGAGCTCGGCCCGAGCAAGCTGCTCGGCGAGGAGCAGGAGCGGATCCGCAGCGCCGCCGACAGCCTGCTCTTCAGCCGCGACCTCACGACCGACAGCGCGGCCCGCCACGCCCTCGAGGACGCCGAGCGGCTCTGCCGTCGCCTGGTCGACACCGGCCGCTGGGAGCAGGTCACGGCCATGCGGCTCGCCGACGCGATCTCGCAGTGCGGCCCGGCGCTCCTGCCGGACCTCAAGGCGGCCTGAGCCGCCGCGGCTCACATCCGGAAGATCCCGTACCCCAGCTCGCCCAGCGGGGCGTTGGCGCAGGCCGCCAGCGCCTCGGCGAGCACGGCGCGCGTGTCGCGCGGGTCGATGATGCCGTCGTCCCAGATCCGGGCGGTCGAGTAGACGGGGCGTCCCTGCTCCTCGTACTGGTCGCGGAGCTGGGCGCCGACCTCCTCCTGGCCGACCTCGCGCATGACCGTCGCGGCCTGCTCGCCGCCCATCACGCTGATGCGCGCGTTGGGCCACATGAACAGCAGGCGCGGTGAGTACGCGCGGCCGCACATGCCGTAGTTGCCCGCGCCGAACGAGCCGCCGACGACGACGGTGAGCTTCGGAACGCGGGCGCACGAGACGGCGGTGACGAGCTTCGCGCCGTCCTTGGCGATGCCGCCGGCCTCGTAGTCCTTGCCGACCATGAAGCCCGAGATGTTCTGCAGGAACAGCAGCGGGATGCCGCGGCGGTCGCAGAGCTCGACGAAGTGGGCGGCCTTCAGCGAGGACTCGCTGAACAGGATGCCGTTGTTGCCGATGAGGCCGACCGGGTGGCCGTCGAGGTGCGCGAAGGCGCAGACCACCGTCGTGCCGTAGAGCTCCTTAAACTCCTGCAGCTCGCCGCCGTCGACCAGGCGGCGCATGATCTCGCGCACGTCGTAGGGCGTGCGGCTGTCGGTCGGCACGACGTCGAGCATCGTCTCGGGATCCTCGAGCGGCGGGCGCGACGGCCGGCGGTCCCACGGTGGCGCCGGCTGCGGCGGCAGCGTGTCGACGATCCGCCGCACGATCTCCAGCGCGTGCTCGTCGTCGTCGGCCAGGTGGTCGGCGACGCCCGAGGTGCGGGCGTGCACGTCGCCGCCGCCCAGCTCCTCGGCGGTGACGACCTCGCCGGTGGCCGCCTTCACCAGCGGCGGGCCCCCGAGGAAGATCGTGCCCTGCTCGCGGACGATGACGGTCTCGTCGCTCATGGCGGGCACGTACGCGCCGCCGGCGGTGCAGGAGCCCATCACGCAGGCGATCTGCGGAATCGCGCGCGCCGACATCTGGGCCTGGTTGTAGAAGATGCGCCCGAAGTGCTCGCGGTCGGGGAAGACCTCGTCCTGCATCGGCAGGAAGGCGCCGCCGGAGTCGACGAGGTAGACGCACGGCAGGTGGTTGTGCAGCGCGATCTCCTGCGCGCGCAGGTGCTTCTTGACCGTCATGGGGTAGTACGTGCCGCCCTTGACCGTCGCGTCGTTGGCCACGACGACCACGTGGCGGCCGCAGACGGTGCCGATCCCGGTGACGATCCCCGCGCCGGGGGCCGCGCCGTCGTAGAGCTCCTCGGCCGCCAGCGCCGACAGCTCCAGGAACGGCGCGCCTGGATCGCACAGGCGCTCGACGCGGTCGCGCGGCAGCAGCTTGTCGCGCGACAGGTGACGCTCCCGCGCCCGCTGTCCCCCGCCGGCGCGCACGCGCTCCAGGCGCTGCTGCAGGTCGGCGATCAGCGCGAGGTGGCCGTCGCGGTAGGTGGTGGCGTCGGTCGTGCTCATGCAGCGGCCTCCTCGGGGTCGGCCGGAGCGACCACGGCGACCAGCGGCTGCTTGAGCGCGACGCGGTCGCCGGGCGCGAGCGCGAGGCCCGCGACGGTGCCCGCGTGCGGTGCGGTGATCGACAGCTCCATCTTCATCGACTCCAGGACGAGCAGGACGTCGCCCGCGGCGACGGTGTCGCCGTCGGCGACATGGACGAGCAGGACGGTGCCGGGCATCGGCGCCTCCAGCGAGCCGGCGGCCGCGCCGGAGCCCGCGCGGGCCCGGCGCTCGGTGCGGACCTCCAGGTGGTGGCCGTCGCGGGCGATCCACACGGCCTCGTCGGAGACGGCGACCGCATAGCGGCGCTCGACGCCGTCGAGGGTGATGCGCAGCGAGCCGTCGGGGGCCGAGCGGATCGCGGCGGTCCAGGAGCGCTCGCCGACGGTGACGCGGCCGGCGCCGACTTGTGCCTCGCGGTGGCCGTCGAGCGGGCGCCGCCAGGGGCCGGCCGGTCGCGCGGTGCCGGCGGCGGCGAGGACCGCTGCGGGGACGAGATCCTCGGGCGGGGGGGTGGCGAGGTCGGAGAGCACGCGCTCCAGCAGGCCGGTGTCCTGCTCGCCGGCGCGCACGTCGTCCCGGGCCAGCAGCGCCCGCGAGAACGCGGCGTTGGTGGTCACGCCGACGATCTCCAGCGTGGCCAGCGCCCGGTCCAGGCGCCGCAGGGCCGTCGCGCGGTCGGGCCCGTGGGCGACGACCTTGGCGAGCATCGGGTCGTACGACGTGCCGACCTCCGATCCGGCGCGGATGCCGGAGTCGACGCGCAGGCCGGGGCCCGACGGCTCGCGGTAGGCGCGCACGGTGCCGGTGGCGGGCAGGAAGCCGGCCGCCGGGTCCTCGGCATACAGGCGCGCCTCGACGGCATGGCCGTGAGGTTGGAGCCCGTCCTGGGTGAGCGACAGGCGCTCCCCCGCGGCCACGCGCAGCTGCTGCTCGACGAGGTCGACGCCGTAGACGAGCTCGGTGACCGGGTGCTCGACCTGCAACCTGGTGTTCATCTCCAGGAAGAAGAACTCGTCGGCGGGCCCCGTCGTGATGAACTCGACCGTGCCTGCGCCCTCGTAGCCGCAGGCCTGGGCGAGCGCGACCGCCGCCTCGCCCATGCGGGCGCGCAGCGCGGGACCGACGGCCGGCGACGGCGCCTCCTCGACGACCTTCTGGTGGCGGCGCTGCAGCGAGCACTCGCGCTCGCCGAGGTGCACGCAGGTGCCGTGGCGGTCGGCGAGCACCTGCACCTCGATGTGGCGCGGGCGCTCGAGGTAGCGCTCGACGAGCACGCGGTCGTCGCCGAACGCGGCGCGCGCCTCGCGCTGGGCGGCCTTGGTCGCCTCCTCCAGCTCGTGCGGCGCGCGCACGACGCGCATGCCCTTGCCGCCGCCGCCGGCGACGGCCTTGATGATGAGCGGGAACCCGCCCGCCCCGCCGCCGTCGTCGCCGGGCGGGACGACGGGCACCCCGGCGGCCGCGGCGGCCTCCTTGGCGGCGCCCTTGTCGCCCATCAGCTCGATCGCCGAGGCGGGCGGGCCGATCCAGGTCAGGCCGGCGTCGGCGACCGCGCGGGCGAAGGCGGCGTTCTCGCTCAGGAAGCCGTAGCCGGGATGCACCGAGCGGGCGCCGGCGGCGCGCGCCGCGCGGAGCAGCTCGGCCGGATCGAGGTAGGACGCGATCGGGACGGTGACGTCGCAGGCGTCGGCGTGGGCGGCGTGCGCCTGCACGTCGGCCTCGGTGACGACGCCGACGGTCGCGAGCCCCAGCGCGTGGACGGTGCGCGCGATCCGGATCGCGATCTCGCCGCGGTTGGCGATCAGGACGGGGCTCAGCTCATGCATGGCGGTCGTGCCAGTCGACGGGCCCCGCGACCAGGGTGTGCGAGCCGAGCGGCCGGCCGAGGACATCACGGGCGGCGCGCGCCGCCGCGAGCATCGCGTCCAGGTCGATGCCGGTCTGCACGCCCATCTCGTGCAGCATCGAGACGAGATCCTCGGTGGCGATGTTCCCCGTCGCGCCGGCGGGCACCGGGCAGCCGCCCAGCTCGCCGAAGCTCGACTCGAAGCTCGTGCAGCCGGCCTCCAGCGCGGCCAGCACGTTGGCCAGCCCCTGGCCGCGGGTGTTGTGGAAGTGGGCGGTCAGCTCGACCTCGGGGCCGAGGGCTTCCCGCGCCGCGGCGAAGAACGCGCGGACCTGGCGCGGGTTGGCCATGCCGGTCGTGTCGCCGAACCCGATCTCCGAGGCGCCCGCCGCGATCAGCCGGTCCGCGATCGCGAACACGCGTTCGGGCGGCACGTGGCCTTCGTATGGACATCCGAAGCTCACGCTGATGACGCCCTCGGCGCGCAGGCCCTCCCCCACCGCGCGGCCGATCACGCGCTCCAGCCCGGTCAGCGACTCCTCGATCGAGCGGTTGACGTTGGCCTTGTTATGGGACTCGCTCGCGCTCAGGAAGCAGTTGATCTCGCCGAACCGATCGCGATGGGCCAGCGCGTTGTCGAACCCGCGCTCGTTGGGGATCAAGACCGTGACGTCGACGTCGCCGGGCACGTCCATGCGCCGCAGCACCTCGGGGCCGTCGGCCAGCTGCGGGATGACGTCGGCGCGCACGAACGAGGTGACCTCGAGCCGCGGCACGCCGGTGCGGGCCAGCAGGTCGACGAGCCGCACCTTGTCGTCGGTGGCGATGACCTCGGGCTCGTTCTGGAAGCCGTCGCGAGGACCGACTTCGCGGATGCGCACGCTCTGGGGGAGCGACGTGGCCGTCATCCGCGTAGTCCAACTTCGCGGATCCGCACGCGCTCGGGCAGGCCGGAGGCGCTCATGGCCTAGGCGCCGAGGGCGCGGGCGATGACCATCTGCTGGACCTCGTCGGTGCCCTCGCCGATCGTGAGGATCTTGGCGTCGCGGTAGAAGCGGCAGACGGGGTACTCCTCGATGTAGCCGTAGCCGCCGTGGATCTGCACCGCCTCCTCGGTGGCCCGCACCGCCAGCCGTCCGGTCTTCAGCTTGGCCTGGGCGGCGGTCAGCGAGAAGTTCCGGCCCTGGTCCTTCAGCCACGCGGCCTTGTAGGTCAGCAGCCGCGCCGCTTCGATCTCGGTCGCGAGGTCGGCGAGCTTGGCCTGGATGGTCTGGAACTTGCTGATCGACTGGCCGAAGGCCTTGCGCTCCTTGGCGTACTTCAGCGCCTCGTCCAGCGCTCCCTGGGCCAGGCCGACGCCCATCGAGGCGACGCCGATCCGCCCGATGTCGAGGATGTGCAGGAACTGCGTGAAGCCGGCGCCGCGCGGGCCGAGCAGGTTCTCCTCGGGGACGCGCGCGCCGTCGAAGGTCAGCGGCCGCGTGTCGGAGGCGTTCCACCCCATCTTGCGGTACGGCGTGCCCTGCTCGTAGCCGGGCGTCCCGTTCTCGACGATGATGTTGGAGATCTCGTTCGGGTGGGCGGGGTCTCCGGTTCTGGCGGTGATCGCGACGTGGCCCGACACGTCGGTGCCGGCGTTGGTGATGAACTGCTTGGCGCCGTCGACGACCCACTCGCCGCCGTCGAGCGTCGCGCGTGTCTTGACGTTGCCCGCGTCGCTGCCGGCCTCCGGCTCGGTGAGCCCGAACGCCCCCAGCCGGCGCCCCGCGGTCAGGTCGGGCAGCAGGCGCTCCTTCTGCTCAGGCGAGCCGAACAAGTAGATCGGCTGCGTGCCCAGCGACGTGTGCGCGCACATCGTGATCGCGACCGACGAGTCGATCCGCGTCAGCTCCTCGACCGCGATCGCGTACTGCAGCGACGTGCCGCCGGCGCCTCCGACCTCCTCGGGGAACGGGATGCCCATCCACCCCAGCTCGCCCATCTTCGACACGAGCTCGTAGGGGAACGCCTTGGTGCGGTCGAGCTCCGCCGCGACCGGGGCGATCTCGCTCACGGCGAAGTCGCGGACGGTGCGCTGCAGCAGCTGGGTGTCGTCGTCGAGGTCGAACAGCATGTGGCGATGTATACCGAATGAGCGCTCGAAGTTCGAGCGATCGCTCGAACTTCGTTACGCTTGGTGGCAATGGCCGTCCCGCCCACCCGCCCCGCCCTGCGCGAGCGCTACGACCGCAAGCAGCGCACGGTCCTGGCCACCGCCGCGCAGCTGTTCGCGCAGCGCGGCTACCAGCGCACGTCGGTGGGCGACCTCACCGAGGCCACGGGCCTGGCCGCCGGCGGGCTGTACCACTACATCGGGAGCAAGGAGCAGCTCCTGATCCGCATCTGCGACGAGCTGATGGACCCGCTGCTGGAGCAGGCCGAGGCGATCGTCGCCACCGACGAGCCGCCGGAGGTCCAGCTGCGCGCGCTCGTCCGGGCCTGGGTGGCGCACGTCGAGCAGCACCGTCACCACATGCTCGTCTTCCAGCAGGAGCGCCACACGATCGAGCGGGAGCCCCAATGGCGCCTGGTCCGCGGCAAGCGCAAGGCGTTCGAGCGGCTGCTGGAGCAGCTCCTGGAGCGCGGCGAGCAGGCCGGCACGCTGCGCTTCGCCGACCGCCAGTTGGCCCTGCTCGGCCTCCTGGCGATGGTCAACTACACGCCGCAGTGGTACCGGCCGGGCGGCCGCCTGTCGGCGCAGCAGGTGGCCGACGGCTATTGCGACCTGCTGCTCGACGGCCACCGGGCCTGAGCCCGAGCCGCGCTCAGCCGGCGGTCCACCCGTTGTCGAGCACGACCGGCGCCCCCGTGAAGGCGCGGCCGGCGCGGCCGACGAGGAAGGCGACCGTCTCGGCCACGTCGTCGGGCTCGATGAGCTCCTTGATCGCCTGCGGCTCGAGCACCACGCGCTCCAGCACGTCCGTGACCGAGACGCCGTGAGCGCGCGCCTGGTCGGCGAGCTGCCCCTCCACCAGCGGCGTGCGCACGAACCCGGGGCAGACGGCGGTCGCGCGGATCCCGTGGGCGGCGCCCTCCAGCGCCAGGGTCTTGATCAGCCCGAGGACGCCGTGCTTGGCCGTGACGTAGGCCGCCTTGTACGGCGAGGCGACCAGGCCGTGGACGCTGGCCATCGCGACGAAGCGCGCATCGCCGGCTTCCCGCAACGCCGGCCAGCCGTAGCGGGCCAGCAGGAACGGGCTGGTGAGCATGAGCGCGAGCAGCCGGTCCCAGGCGTCCTCGTCGAAGTCCTCGATCGGCGACACGTGCTGCACGCCCGCGTTGGCGACGACGACGTCGAGGCGCCCGAAGCGCTCCATCGCGAAGTCGATCGCGTGGCGGTTGCCCTCGCGCGTGGTCAGGTCGGCGTGAAGGAACGCGCCGGGCAGGCCGTCGGGCTCGTGGACGTCGACGCACACGAGGTCCATCCCCTCGCCGGCCAGCCGGTGCGCGATCGCCAGGCCGATGCCGCTCCCGGCACCGGTCACCAGCGCAACGCGCCGTCCGGCGCCGTCGGCGTTGCCGTCTGCGTACCTGCCGGCCATGCCGCCCCTTTCGTCCATCGGGTTGCACCGAGCGTAAGCCGGTGGACCCACCGCGGGGAATGCGGGCATCGGAGGACTTCCGGGCCTCCGGTTTGCGGGATGCCACAATCGAGCGGTCCGGGTCGCTTCGTCGGTCCGGGTCGCTTCGTGACGGATAGGGGTGCCGTAGGCGGCCAGCGAGGCCGAGGCCCACGACGGCCGGCCGTCGCCGCCGGAGGTGGGTCCCCAGTCGCGATAGCGACACAGTCTCCTGGTCCATCACGAGGCGACCCCCGTCACGAGGGGGCTTGGACCTCGTCAGGAGAGGCGGTGGCGGAGCCGCCAGAAGCAGAACCCTGCGAGGCCGAGGGCGAGGGCGAGGTAGATCGCGGTCTCGTACCACTGGAAGGGCCAGAAGCGGCTGGCGGGGTGATAGGTCACCTGTTGCCGGTAGCCGAGCCGCTTGAGTTCGGCGAAGCACCCCGAGAGCGCGTCGCCCGGCTTCGCGCCCGAAGGCGGTGGCGCCGGCCCTCCCTCGGGTGGTGCACAGGCTCCGGTCCGGGACAAGGGAATGGTGTCGATGGCGTGTCCGGACGCGTCGACCGCCTGGCCGGACAGGACCCAGGCGCCCGCGTAGGCGCCCGCGTCGGGTGTCCTCAGGATCGCCTCCGTGGGGCCGGTGCCCGGGCGTCCACGGAGTCCGTCGAGGTTCGCGACGGTGATCTCGATGGTCGCATGCTTGGGCGGGATCAGGTGGGGCCGCACGAGCAGCGGCATCGCGATCTGGACGGCGACGAAGACGGCCAGGGTGATCGCCATGGCCGGGAGGGTGCGGCGCACGAGCATCCCGACGGTCACGCCGAGCGCGAAGGCGAAGGCCGCGTAGCCGATGGGGACGATGCCGCGCGCGTCGAACAGCAGGGGCGCCAGCCGCGGGAAGTCATGGGCGGCGGACTTGTCGACCGGGCCCGACCACCAGGTCACCGCGAGGCTGCCGAGCCCCGCGGCGGTCATGGCGGCCAGGCCGGTGAGGCCGAGCTTGACGGCCAGCCAGCGGGTGCGGGTGATGGTCTGGTTCCACACCAGCCGGTGGGTGCCGGCCTCGAGCTCACGGGTGATCAGCGGCGCTCCCCAGAAGAGCCCGATGAGGGCGGGCAGGACCAGCACGACGGCGGTGACGGCGAGGAAGGAGCCCTGGTGGTCGTGGAAGAACCGCTGGACGAACTGCGAGCAGCCGTCGCTCTCGGTGGTGCAGGCGGCGATCCCGGTGGAGTAGTCGTCGGCCAGGTTCGGGCCGGTCAGGGCCAGGATGGCGGCGAGCGCAGCAAGCGCGGCGGCCATCATCGCGGCCTGGGCGCGGGACTGGCGCCAGGTGAGCCAGATCATCGGAGTGCCTCCAGCGCGGGTCGGTGGTTGCGGTTGGCCGCGGTCTGGCCCATGTAGGCCAGGACGAGGTCTTCCAGGCTGAGCTGGCCGACGGTCCAGGCGGGGTCGTGGATCGGGCACTCGGTGCGGACCAGGAGGCTGGTCTGCCGGTCGGTGTGGCTGGCGGCGATCACGTGCTGGTCGGCCGGCAGCGTGGCGGGGTCCCGGCGGGGTCCGGTGAGCCGGTGATGGGTGGCCAGCAGCGTGTCGAGGTCGCCGGCGAGCTGCACGCGGGAGGCGACGAGCACGATCAGGTGATCGCAGACGCGTTCCAGGTCGGAGACCAGGTGCGAGGAGAGCACGACGCTGAGCTCGTGCTCGGCGACGGCCTCCATGAGGTCCTGCAGGAACTCTCGCCGGGCGAGCGGGTCGAGGCTGGCGACCGGTTCGTCGAGGATCAGCAGCTGGGGGCGCTTGGCGACGCCCAACGTGAGCGCCAGCTGGGCGCGCTGGCCGCCCGACAGCTTCCCGGCCCGCTGAGCGAGGTCCAGGCCGAGACGTCGGATCCGGTCACGGGCCAGGGCGTCGTCCCAGCCCGGGTTGAGGCGGGCGCCAAGACGCAGATGGTCTTCGACGCTCAGCCCGGCGTACGTGGGGGTGTCCTGGGCGACGAAGCCGACCTTGGCGAGTTGCGCCGGGCCGGACGCAGGACTGCCGCCGAGCACCTCGATCGTCCCGGCGGTCGGCGCGAGCATGCCGACGGCCAGGTTCAGCAGCGTGCTCTTGCCGGCCCCGTTGGGGCCGACCAGCCCGACGACCCGGCCGGCCGGCACGTCCAGCGTGCAGTCCGACAACGCCCAGCGACGCCGGTAGCTCTTGCCCAGACCCCGGGCCCGCAGGATGGCGCTCACGCTACGTCCTCTCGAGCGGCGGTCCGAAAGGTGGTCATGAAGAGCGCCTCGATGCTCTCGTCGTCGAGCCCGGCCATCCTGGCCTTGGTCAGCCAGCGCCGCAGGTCCTTTCGCAGCGGCGCGTGCGCCGCCAGCGTCGCGTCGGTCAGCGTGCGGGTCACGAACGTCCCGACGCCCGGGCGAGCGGCCACCAGCCCGTCGTGCTCGAGCTCGCGATAGGCCTTCAGCACCGTGTTGGGGTTGATCGCCAGCCGCGCGACCACGTCCTTGACCGTCGGGAGCTGATCCCCCTCACGCAGCAGGCCCAGCCGCAGCGCCTGCCGTACCTGCCGCACCAGCTGCTGGTACGGCGAGATGCCGGACCCCGAGTCCAGGTGAAACTCAATCATATAACTATGATGATAGCACATTAGGCTACTCGATAGCTAGCTCGATTCGAGCCGCGCGGCGCTTGCCCGCACCGGGTCCATCGGCGTACGCTCGTCGTGATGCACCCGGTCCACGGCAGCCCCGGGGCCAACGTCCTCATCGTGGCCCATCGCACCGCGGCGACGCCGCGGCTGATCGATGCAGTGCGCCAACGGGCGCAGGAGGGCCCGTGCGCCTTCACGCTGCTCGTCCCCGCCGACTACTGGGAGGCCGACACGGAGCGGGCGGCCGCCGTGGTCGAGCTGGCGCTGCCGCTGCTGGAGCAGGCGTGCGACGGGCACGTCGACGCGCGCATCGGCGCGCACGATCCGTTCGTGGCCGTACAGGACGCCCTCGGCTCCGGCGACTTCGACGAGGTGATGATCTCGACGCTGCCCGAACGCGTCTCGCACTGGCTGCGCCGCGATCTGCCGACGCGGGTGAGGGCGCTCGGCCTGCCCGTCACCGTGGTGATCGCCGAGGGCCGCCACGCCGCGGCCAACGCCGACCGCTGAGCGGCGGCCGGTTGACGGGACGCGGGGGCTCCTTCACGATCGGTCGCATGTCCGCCGGGCCCGAGGCCGCGATCACGGTGAGGGTGCGCCTCGGTCAGCGGCTGGGCAGCGGTCCCTCGCACCGCAGCGTGCGCCTCCAAGCGGGCGCCACGGTGGCCGACCTGCTCACCGACGTCGCGCCCACGCTCGGCCTCGCGCCGGAGCGCCTCGCGAGCGTGGCCGTCGCGGTGGACGGCGACGTGGTCGGACGCGACCGGCCGCTGCACGACGGGGAGGCGCTCGTGCTCGTCCTCCCCATCGCCGGCGGCTGATCTAGGCAGGTTCGCCGTACTGCTGGCGGGCCAGGCCGTCCAGGCCGCGGGCCGCGAGCGCCTCGACGGGCGCGCGGAACGTCACCTGCACCGTGCCGGGCGCGCGGCCGATCTCGATCGCCCCGCTGATCGTCGCGCGGTTCATCACCTCGGGCACGGACATGCCCAGGACCTTCGCGGCGCGCGCGAGGCCGTTGTCGACGGCGGAGTTGAGGTCCGGACCGGTCCCGACGAACGACACCGGCAGGCTCCGCTCCACCGGCCCGCCGCCGCGGCGCGCGGCGAGCGCCTCGGCCGCGCTGCGCTCGTCCGCGGTCAGGGGCTGCGCCAGGAACGGGACGTCTGCGAGCACCGGGAACAGGATCGGTCCGTCGAGGTCGAGTCCCTTGAGGACCGAGACCTGGAGGGTCGCCGTCCCGGCGACGTCGGCGGTGTGGCCGGCGATCTCGCCGTCGCCCTGCATCGCGTGCATGTCACCGACGTACACGCCGCCGCCGGGCACCTTGACGGGACAGACCAGGATGGCGCCGGCCCGGACCGCGTCGATGTCGAGATGGCCGTCGGTGCGGCCCGCGAGCTGCTCGGCGGTCACCGCGTGGCGGTGCGGCGCGCCGACCAGGAACGCGCCGAAGTCCCCGGCGTTGTGCGAGTCGGGGAGGTCGAGCGACGGCATCGTGCCGATCTGGCCGAGGAACGGGCGCATCCGGGCCACGACGCCGACCAGGTCGGCCGGGGCGAACAGGAGGATCGGGTTCTGGACCGAGTTGGCCGGCAGCGCCGCGGCGTGCGCTGCGTCGCGCGCGAAGGACTCGGCCTGCTGCGGCGTGACGGTCACCCCGAGGGCGCGCGCGTCGTCGAAGGCCATGGTGTAGCCGTTGGTGAAGGCGAACGGCGCCGCGGGCGCGCCGCACGCCGCGCAGCGCACGCTGTCGGGGCCGATGCCCTCCACCACCGTGGCCTCGTCCTCGGCGCCGCAGCTCGCGCAGACCTTCGCGCAGTACGGGTCGCCGTTGAACCGCCCCTCGATCGTGCGGTCGTTGCCCGACGCGGTGGCCGACGACGTCACGTCGATCGAGCGGATGTGGATCACGATCGCGTCGCCCACCTCGGCGCCCTCGACGTTCACCGGCAGCGTCACCTCGTGGCCGCCCTGGATGGCCGGGGTGATCATCGGCCCCCAGCATCCGGGCGCCGTGTTGGCCACGATGTGGCCGCCATCGCAGACGGTGCCGAGCACCTCGGCGCCCGGCCCGATGATGCCGTCGCAGAAGCGGTCGACGTAGACGGTCTCGACGGCGGGCGAGACGGCAGTGGGCCGGGATTCGGTGGTGGCCATGTCAGCTCCTTGTGGGGTCGGGGTCGCTGCGGCGAGCCTACGCCCCGGCGAGCGGGAGCGGTACGGCACCCGTCGGCGCAGCGGGACTCAGCGAAGCACCTTGACCTGACGCTCACCGGGGGTGGGCCTGTTTGGCGCGCCGTGCCCGCGGTGTTCGGGCCCGCTTGGGGCGCCGAGGGCTGTCGCGTCGGCGGTGGGCCCGTTTAGCGCGGTGCAGCCGCGCTGCTCGGGGCCACCGGACCGCTTGGGTGTCCTGGGGGTTCCCACGGGACGCTGGCGGACGGCCGGGCGCGCCGGAGCCCGCGACCCACGTTCGCCCTCGTCATCGCCGACGGTCCACGCCGCGTGGCAGCACCGCGCCCGGGCTGGGTGCCCGCCGCGTCGGCGGTGCGTCGGTGAGCCACCGCCGTGCGCCAGCGCTGCGGCAGGCCACGACCTGGCAGGCGATGCTGCCCGACGGCTACCGCGGAGGCCCGTGCGCCGCGCCGCGTGAGCTGCGTGAGCTCGGTCTCGCCCTGCGGCCGCCCGCTGCCGTAGACGTCCTCGGGCACCGGCCGGAACTCCGGGGCCCGCAGCGACGCGGCGTGACCTCGGGCACCACCACGCGGAACGCCCTGGCCGAAGGCCCGGAAGCCGCCCGGCGCCCGTTCGGCGGCCGGGTGCGTCCTCGCGCAGCTTGTACGTTGATGGCATGAGCGCGCGCAGCGACGTCCGCGACATCGAGAGCCGCTCCGACTGCGAGCGACTCGTCCGCGCCTTCTACGGCCGGGCGCTCGTCGACCCGATGATCGGGTTCATCTTCGTCGACGTCGCCAAGCTCGACCTCGAGGAGCACGTCCCGGTCATCGCGTCCTTCTGGGAGACGATGCTGCTCGGGTCCCGGTCCTACAGCGGCAGCGCGTTCGGCCCGCACGCCGCGCTCCACGCGCAGGTGCCGCTGCGGTCCGGCCACTTCGAGCGCTGGCTCGCGCTGTGGCGCGCGACCGTCGACCAGCTCTTCGCCGGCGAGCGCGCGGAGTCCGCCAAGGCCCACGCGGTGCGCGTCGGCCGCGCGTTCCACGGTCGCCTCCAGGCCATGCCGTCCGTCGCCGGCGCGACGCCCGCCCCGCTGGGGCTGTCGGTGACGCAGCACGGCCCGCGGCCCGCCGGCTGAGCCGCGGCCGCGGCCGCGGCCGCGGCGCCGGCCGTCGATCACCCGCGCGCCGGCGTGGGCCCGAACGTCTTCTTGCGCACGGCCACCGCCGTGTCGGGGTTGTCGGCGAACAGGCCGTCGATGCCGAGCCCGTAGTACTGGTCCAGCTCGGCGGGCTGGTCGCCGCGCGCGTGCCCGAACTCCGTGCTGCCGGAGTCGCCCACGCGGAAGTCGCTCGCCAGGAACTCGTTCTCGGGCCGGAACGTGAACGGATGGACCAGCAGCCCGACGCGATGCGCGTCGCGCACGAGCGTGGTCGGGTCGCCGAGGGGCTTGCCCGCGGAGTTGCCGGCCACGATGCGGCCCTTGTCCGGGCCGATCCCGTCCGCGTACGTGGCGATCTCGGCGAGGCCCCGCGGCGTCACGAGGTCGTCGTAGGTGCGCGCGTCGCCGGCGGCGACGAAGTCGGCCGGGGCGCCCGCGGAGTCGATGAGCTGGATCAGCGGCAGCTTCGTCCGGTCCCGCAGCCGCTTCAGGTTGCCGACCTCGAAGGACTGGATGAAGACCTTCGCGTCGGCGCTGTCGAGGTCGTTGCGGCGCAGCGTGTCGAGCAGCGGGTCGTCGAAGGAGAAGCCGACCGAGTGGTAGAACGTCGGGTGCTTGGTCTCAGGATAGATCCCGACGCCGTTGGCCTTGGCCAGGTCGATGACCTCCTGGAACGTCGGCACCTCGAAGAGCCCGTTCAGCGCCGTGTTGTGCGGGCGGACGAGCGGCAGCCGCTCCTTGGCCCGCAGCGTCTTGAGCTCGTCGAGGGTGAAGTCGACCGTGAACCAGGTGTTGGAGAAGACCGTGCCGTCGATCGTCCTCGTCGTCCTGCGGCTCGCGAACTCGGGATGGTCGGCGACGTCGGTGGTCGCCCCGATGTCGGGCTCGTGACGGGCGACGAGCTCGCCGTCCTTGGTGAACTCCAGATCGGGCTCGATGTAGTCGGCGCCCATCTCGATCGCGAGCGTGTAGGACGCGATCGTGTGCTCCGGGCGGTAGGCCGGACTGCCGCGGTGACCGATGACGATCGGCAGGCCGTCGCGGCCCCGATGGTCAACGCCCCGCGGGGCCCGCGCGCCCGCGGCGCCTCCGGTGAGCGTCAGCGAGCCGAGCGCAGCGCCCGAGCCGATGAGCAAGGACCTGCGCGACATCTGGTGCATGGCGCCCCTCCTTCGGGATCGGCGGTCCGCCGCACTTAACCCGACCGCGACGACCATTGCCATGGGGTTGGTCCGTTGCAGGTCGTGCGCACCGCCGCGACGTCCGCGCACGCCGCGAAGAGGTTCGCCCGGCGGGCGAGTCGGGTATCCGACTGCGCGCCGCGACCCAGAGGCCGCGGGAGTCCACGGGAGCTGACCACATGCATGCTCGTTGCCTGGCGCCGACTGCGGTCGTCGCGATGCTGGCCCTGACCTTGACCGGATCCGCCGCTGCGCAGGATCAGCGCGGGGGGAACCGCGACCGCGGCCACATCGTGGTCATCTACCAGGAGAACCACTCCTTCGACAACCTCTACGGAGGCTGGGAAGGCGTCAACGGCATCGACGACGCCGACGCCGCCCACTCCAAGCAGGTCGCCCAGGACGGCACCCCGTACGACTGCCTGCTGCAGAACGACGTGAACCTGACGTCGCCCGATCCGCTGCCGGCGACCTGCAGCGACGCCACGACGGCCAAGCCGTTCGTCAGCCACTTCCCCAACGAGCCGTTCCAGATCGACGACTACATCAAGCCGACGGACACGACGTGCCCGGCGCCCGGTGTCTTCGCGGCCAACGGCGTCAAGAAGGGGACCGGTGAGGTCGGTGGCTGCACCCGCGACCTCGTGCACCGGTTCTACACCGAGCAGTACCAGCTCGACGGCGGCCGGCAGGATCGCTACACGACCGGCAGCGACGCCGACGGCCTGACCCAGGGCTACTACGACACCCGCTCCCTCCCCATCTACCGTTACCTGCACGCCCACGGCCATCCGCCCTACGCGATCGCCGACAACTTCTTCCAGGCGGCGTTCGGCGGGTCGTTCCTCAACCACCAGTGGCTGGTCGCCGCCGCGACGCCGGTCTTCGCGAACGCCGTGCAGGACGCCGGTGCCGACGACCTGCACTCCAGGGTCGACGGCAACGGCATGGCGGCCAAGACCGACCACTACACCCCGACGGCGCCGACCAAGGACGCGCAGCTGACCTCCCAGTGCGCGGACCTCCCCACGCCCGATCTGTTGTGCGGTGACTACGCGGTCAACACGATCCAGCCGTGGGATCAGCCCTTCGCGCCCGGCACCGCCGACAGCCGGCGCCTGCCGCCGCTGACCAACGCGACGATCGGCGACCGGCTCAGCGACGCGGGCGTCGACTGGGCCTGGTACTCGGGCGGCTGGTCCAACGCGAACGGCGACGAGGGCGCGCCCGGCTGGTCCAACGGCCACGGGCCGACCTGCACGGATCCCGCGACGCTGGCCAACGCCACGTTCCCCAACTGCCCCGACAAGCTCTTTCAGTTCCATCACCAGCCGCTGGCCTACTTCAAGAGCTTCGCCGCCGGCACGGAGGCGCGCCGGCAGCACCTGCGCGACGAGCAGGAGTTCCTGGCGCTCGCCGGCGACTCGCGGCGGGAGTGCCGCCTGAAGGCGGTCTCGTTCATCAAGCCGATCGGCGCCGAGAACGAGCACCCCGGCTACGCCAGCGAGGCGGGCGGCTCCGATCACCTCGTCGACCTGCTGAAGGCGATCCGCTCCGGCCGCTGCGCCAAGGACACCATGATCGTGGTCACCTACGACGAGTTCGGCGGGCAGTGGGACCACGTCACGCCGCCCGGCCAGGCCGGCGGTCCCGACGGCCCCAGCGACCAGTCGGGCCCCGGCACGCGGATCCCGGCGCTGGTCCTCGCGCCCCAGCTGCGTCACGACTTCGCCGTCGACCACACCTCCCACGACACGACCTCCGTGCTCTCGACGATCGAGCAGCGCTACGGCCTGGAGCCGCTGAGCAGCCGCGACGCGGCGGCCGCGCCGCTGACCAGCGCGTTCGACGCGCCGCGGGCGCGTGAGGACGGCGGGCGCGACCGCTAGCGGCGCCCGCTCACCGCCGTCGCGCGCTGTCTCCCCGGAGCGCCCCGGGGCGACACGCGCGCTACGCTTCGCTACATTGCTTCGACCGAAGCAATTGAGGAGAAGCGATATGACGAAGGAATCTGCCCCCGAGGGATTGATCGACGCGACGATCGGCGTCGCGGCGCACCTCGAGTCCGAGCTCGAGGAGGCGCTGGCCGAGCACCGGCTGACCCGCGCGAGCTTCCTGGTCCTGGCCGCGCTCGAGCAGGCCGCCGACCACACGATCAACCAGCGCGAGCTGGTGGCCAAGGTACGGCGCACGTCGGGGACGATGAGCGTGCGGCTGGGCCGCCTCGAGCACGCCGGGGTCCTCACGCGTGAGCGCGACCCCGACAACCGCCGCAGCGTGACGGTCACGCTGACCGAGCGCGGCCTGAAGCTCGTCCAGGCGGCGCTGCCGACCTACCACGAGCGCTCCGAGCGGCTGATCGCGGCGCTCTCCGACGACGCGCAGGCCGCGCTGGCCGAGCACGTGCCCGCGTGGCTGGCCTTCTTCGAGCCCGACGAGCGCGTGGCCCCACGCCTCGGCGTCGCGGTCGCCCCGTCGGCGGTCGCGGCCCGGATGCGCCGCGCCGTCGGCCTCTCCCAGGACCCCGGCGTCCTGATCCTGCGCGTCAAGCGCGACAGCGCGGCCGACCAGGCGGGCCTCGCGCAAGGCGACCTCGTCGTCGAGGTCGACGGGTCGCCGGTGCGCAGCATCGGGGACCTCGACCGCGCCGTGCGCGGCGCCGAGACCGAAGCGAACGTCAGCGTGCTGCGCGGCGCCGAGCCCCACCAGCTCGCGGTGCGCTTCGCCTGACCACCGAGCCATGGACGCCTACTCGCAGACGATCGTCGAGGTGGCCGAGGCGCTGGCCGCCAGCGTCGCGAACCTCCAGGTCACCCGCCGGACGCGCCGCGGTGACGCGCTGGGCGCCGGCAGCGCGGTGGTCATCGCGCCCGACGGCTACCTGCTCACCTCGGCGCACGTCGTCGAGGGCTCCATGGCCGGCACGGCCAGCTTCGGCGACGGACGCGAGACCGGCATCTCCGTGGTCGGCTCCGACAGCCTGTCCGACCTGGCGGTGCTGCGCGCCGACGCCGGCGACCTGCAGCCCGCGCAGCTCGGCGACGCCGAGGAGCTGCGCGTCGGCCAGCTGGTGGTGGCCATCGGCAACCCGCAGGGGTTCTCGAGCTCGGTCACCGCCGGCGTGGTCAGCGGCCTCGGCCGCTCCCTGCCGGTGGGTCGGCGCGGCGGCCCGCAGCGGCTCGTCGAGAACGTCATCCAGACCGACGCGGCGCTGAACCCGGGCAACTCGGGCGGCGCGCTGGTCGACAGCGCGCGCCGCGTGGTCGGCATCAACACCGCGCTCGCCGGGTTCGGCCTGGGCCTGGCCGTGCCCATCAACCAGGCCACGCGCAGCATCATCTCGGCGCTCATGCGCGACGGCCGCGTCCGCCGCGCGCAGCTCGGCGTCGCCGTCGCCCCGCGGCCTCTGGCCCCGCCGATCGCCGCCCGCCTGGGCCGCCGGCGCGGCATCGAGGTCGTCCAGGTCATCGAGCACGGCGCCGCGGCGCGCGCCGGCGTGCAGCCCGGTGACCTGCTGCTCGCCGTCGACGGCGTCGCCGTCGAGGACGCCACCGACCTCCAGCGCCTCATGGTGGGCGAGCGCATCGGCAAGCCGCTGCAGGCGACCCTGCTCCGCGCCGGCGACGAGCGCACCGTCACGCTCGTGCCCGAGGAGCTGACCGCCTGACGCCGCATAGGATGCCTCCGATGGCGGGTCCGCTGACCGGGAAGGTGGCGCTCGTCGCGGGCGCGACCCGCGGCGCCGGGCGGGGCACGGCGGTCGCGCTGGGCGAGGCTGGCGCGACGGTCTACTGCACCGGGCGTTCGACCCGGACGCGCCGTTCGGAGTACGACCGGCCGGAGACGATCGAGGAGACCGCCGAGCTCGTCGTCGCCGCCGGCGGCGAGGGCATCGCGGTCGCGGTCGACCACCTGCAGCCGGCGGAGGTCGACGCGCTCGTGCGGCGCATCGACGCCGAGCGCGGCCGCGTGGACGTGCTGGTCAACGACATCTGGGGCGGCGAGCTGCTGGCCCAGTGGAACACGCCCGTGTGGGAGCACGACCTCGACCGCGGCCTGCGCCTGCTGCGCCTGGCCGTCGACACGCACCTGATCACGAGCCACTTCGCGCTGGCGCTGCTCATCCGCCGGCCGGGCGGCCTGCTGGTCGAGATGACCGACGGCACGCAGGAGTACAACGCCATCAACTACCGGCTCTCGACGTTCTACGACCTGGCCAAGGCCTCGATCCTCCGGCTCGCGTTCGCGCAGGGCAAGGAGCTGGCGCCGCACGGCGGCACCGCCGTCGCGCTGACGCCGGGCTGGATGCGCTCGGAGATGATGCTCGACAACTACGGGGTCACCGAGGCGACGTGGCGCGACGCCGGAGCCAAGAACCCGCACTTCGCCGCCATCTCCGAGACGCCGCGCTTCGTCGGACGGGCGGTCGCCGCCCTGGCCGCCGACCCGCACGTCCACCGGCGCAACGGCGGCTCGTTCTCCTCCGGCGGCCTCGCGCGCGAGTACGGCTTCACCGATCTCGACGGATCGCAACCCGACTGCTGGCGCTACCTGGTCGACGTCCAGGACGCCGGGCGGCCGGCAGACCCGACCGGCTACCGCTGAAGCGACCGCAACCCGGGCGCGGCGCGGCTCGGCCGGTCAGGTCGCGAGGTGCTCGACCGCCCACCGCGCCAGCTCGGAGCGCCGCCCGCTGCCGGTCTTCTCCCGGATCCGCCCGAGCTGGTTCTGGACGGTCCGCGGCGAGATGAACAGCCGGCCGGCGATCTCCTTGTCGGTCATCCCCTCGCTCACGAGCCCGACGATCTCCCGCTCGCGGGCGGTGAGCAGTGAGCGTCCGGTGGTGCTGCCGCCCCGGGCGACGCGCCGGTAGTCGCGCAGCAGCTCGGCGGCGAGCTGCGGAGCCACGACGGAGCCTCCGCCGTGGATCGTGATGACGGCGTCGACGAGCTCCAGCCGGGTCGCCCGCTTGGTCAGGTACCCCGCCGCACCGGCCGCGATCGCCTGCAGCAGGGTGTCGGCCTTCTCGCTGGCCGTCATGACGAGCACCCTGATGTCGGGGAGCTCGCTCGCGAGCTGCTCGAGCAGCACGAGTCCACACGCATCGGGCATCCGCATGTCCAACACGATGACGTCGGGCCGCAGCTCGCGCGCCCGCTCGAGACCCTCCGCGGCGCTGTCGGCCTGCCCGACGACGTCGATCGCCGGATCGGCTTCCAGTGCCGCCGCAATTCCTTCGCGAACCAGTGGGAAGTCGTCCACCAGCAGCACGCGGATGTGCATTCGACGCCGTCCTTTCGCGCGACAGCCTACTCCCGTATAGGTCGTGTTGCAAAGACTTGCGGGGCATTGAGATGCTCGGTTCGGAAGGCAACCGACCATGCCCCGCGCGCGACGCCGGAACGCCGAATGGGTCCGCAGCCCGCCTGCCCGCAGGTGGTTCATCGCCGCGGCCGCCGGGCTGCTCGGCGCCTTGCTGATCGCCCGGTTCTGGCCCGACGACCCTGACGATCCGGTGCTGCCCTACGCGGTCCTCTCGCTTGGCGCGACGTTCGCGCTGCTGGCGGTCGTCATCGGCCATCTCACCCGCCATCTCGCTGCGCTGACGCGACGCAACGTCGCGCTGCTGAACACGATGCTGGATCCCTTCGTCGTCTACATCGCCGTGCGCGGCGACGCCGGTGCGATCGTCGACTTCCGCTGCACCTACGTCAACGATGCGGCCTGCACACTCGTCGGCGCCTCGCGCGAGCGGCTCGTGGGCCGGACGCTGAGCGAGACGTTCCCCGACGCCGAGGCCGACGGCACGCTCGACCGCTACCGGCGCCTCGTGCAGACGGGCACGACCCTGATCGCCGAGCAGTGTCGCGGCGCACGCATCTTCGACGTCCGCGCGGTGCACCTCGGCGACGGGTTCGCGGCGGCGCTGCGCGACATCACCGACCGCAAGCACGCCGAGGAGCGCCTCCTGCGCGCGCAGGCCGAGCTGGAGCGCTCCAACGCCGCGCTGCTGGAGTTCGCCGAGGTCGCCTCGCACGAGCTGTCCGAGCCGCTGGCCACGGCGGCGCTGTACGCCGAGACGCTCGAGCATCGCGAGCACGAGGCGCTCGACCCGCGCGCACACCGCCTGCTCGACCTCCTGCGGGAGACCCTGGACCGGATGCAGGACCGCATCCACGGGCTGCTCTCCTACGCGGTGGTGCACGAGCGGCCGACGCCGGATGAGCCGGTCGATTGCGACCAGCTCGTCGGGGAGGTCCTGGCCGAGCTCGAGAGCAGCCTCGCTGCCAACCACGCGCGCGTGACGGTGCGCCCGCTGCCGACCGTCGTCGGCGACCCGGAACGGCTCTCGCTGCTCTTCGAGAACCTGCTGTCCAACGCCATCCGGTTTCACCGCGACGGCGAGCAGCCCTACGTGTCGGTCTCCGCGGCGCCCGAGGACTGGGCGTGGCACTTCCGCGTCACCGACCGCGGATCGGGCATCGCTCCGCAGGACACCGAGCGGATCTTCGAGCTCTTCGAGCGGGCCAACGGGGCGTCGCCGCCCGGGACCGGCATCGGGCTGGCCGTCTGCCGGCGCGTGGTGGAGGAGCACGGCGGACGGATCTGGGTGGAGTCACGGCCGGGTGAGGGCAGCACCTTCCACTTCCTGCTCGGGAAATCCGACTAGGGCCGCACCACCAGGCTCGCCGTCGCCTGGCGCGTGAGCGTGCCGCTGCGTCCGGTGACCCGCAGCGTGAACGTGCCGCGGGTCGTCTGGCGCTGCGTGCGGACGGTGAGCGTCGCCGTCCCGGGAGCGGTGAGCGACACGGGCGAGAAGCTCGCCGTCGCCGCGGCGGGCAGGCCGCTCAGCGACAGGCCCACCGTCCCGGCGAAGCCGCCCGCCGACGACACGCCGACCTGGTAGGTCGTGCTCTGCCCCGCCACCACGGTGCGCGACGAGGGTGAGACGGCCAGCGCGAAGTCCGGCGCGGCCGCGACGACCAGCGTCACGGTCGCCGTGTGCGTGATCGAGCCGCTCTGGCCGGTGATCGTCAACGGATGGCTGCCGGCCGCCAGCGAGCCGGCGGCGGTCACCGTCAGCTGCGACGTCCCGGCGCCGCCCGCGACCGTGGCGGGCGTGAACGTCGCCGTGCCCTCCGTGGCCGACAGGCCGCTGAGGCTCAGCGCGACGTCGGCGGCGAACCCGCCCTGGCTGCCGACCGCCACCGTGTAGCTCGTACCCTGGCCGGCGAGCACGGTGGCCGTCGCCGGGGTGGCCGAGAGCGTGAAGTCCGGCGGCGCCGGCACCACGAGCGCCACGGACGCCGTGTGCACCGTCGCGCCCGCCGCGGCGCGAACGGTCAGCGCATACGTGCCGGGCACCGCCGAGGCGGCGGTCGTGACGGTCAGCGTGGCCGAGCCCGAGCCGCCGGCGATCGTGCCGGGTGCGATCGACGCGGTGCCCTGGGCGGCCGGCAGGCCGCCGACCGACAGCGCGACGTCGCTGCTCAGGCCGTTGATCGCCCCGACGTCGACGGCGTAGGTCGCCGTGCCGCCGGCGGGGACCGTCGCCGAGGCCGGCGTGGCGGTCAGCGTGAAGTCCGGCGCCGCCGACAGCCAGCCGTAGGCGGCGAGCACGTCGAGCCGGCCGCTGCCGTAGAGGTCGTCGGGCCCGGTGATGCCGAGGTCGGCGGCACCGTTGCGCAGCGCGCCCTCCTGCCGGTCGGCGTCGGCGTCGGGGAAGGCGCCGAGCAGCAGCGCGAGCGCGCCCGCCGCGTGCGGGGCCGCCATCGACGTGCCGCTCTCGGTGGCGTAGAGCCCGAAGAGATCCGTCGTGCGCACCCCCACCCCGGGCGCCGTGATGCTCGGATATGTGCCCTGGCCGCACGACGACGGGCCGCGACTGCTCCCCGGATCGATGACGTCGTCGGCGTCGGTGCCGCCGACCGCGAGCGCCTCGGGGTTGTTGGCGGGGCTGAGGCTCGTGGCGCTCGCCGGACCAGCATTGCCGGCGGCGAAGACCGGCAGGATGCCGGCCGCGCGCAGGCTGCGCAGATCGGGCTGGAACTCGAGGTTGCAGCCCGGGCTGGAGAGCGTCCAGGAGTTGTTGACGACGTCCGGAGCGTCGGCGGTCGCCGGGTTGCCGTCGGGGTCCAGCAGCCACTGAAAGCCCGCGTGGATCCGCGCGGTGGTCGTCGTGCCGCGGTCGTTGAAGAGCTTGACCGCGATCCAGCGCGCGTCCGGCGCCACGCCGATCGCCGTGCCGCCCGCGCTGCCGCCGACCATGGCGCCCATCGTCCACGTGCCGTGCCCGCTGCGGTCGGTCGGGACCGTCGGGTGCTCGCCGCTGGGGTCGTACCAGCTGTTGGCGCCGCCGCGCCAGCGCGAAGACAGATCCTGGTGCGTCGCATCGACGCCGGTGTCCATGCCCGCCACGACCACGCCCTGGCCGCGCTGGCCCATGCTCCACAGCGCCGGGGCGTTGACGCGCGCGACGTTCCATTCCGGCACCGGCCCGCCGGCCTCCGCGTACGGGGCCTGCACGGTGGCGTTGGAACGGATCGCCGCCACGTCGGTCCGCGCCGCGAGCTCGGCGATGACGCTGGGCCGCGCGACCACGTGCAGGCCGTTGAAGATCCAGAACGGGCGGACGCTCGTCACGAGCCCTTGCGCCCGGCGACGGGCCAGCAGCGCGAGGATCGACCGCTGCTCGGCGTCGGCGTGGTCGCGCAGCGCGCGCTCGACCGCCACCCGGCGACCGCGGCGGCCACCGGGCGCGGCCGGCATCACGGCCTGTCGCTCGAGCACCACGAGGACGTCGTCGTCACCCGGTGCGGCGGAGGCGGCCGCGGGCTGGCCGGCGGCGAAGGCCACGCCGGTGGCGATCCCGGCGAGCGCGAGGGTCCAGGGGCGTGTGCGGCGCATCATGTCGTTCTCTCTTCGAGGGTGGAGACCGGGCTGGACCGCCGGTGCGGACGAGGGCGTCGCCGCGCGCCGGTGACGGCGAGCGTGAGGGCGGCGAGGACGGCCGTGGACGCGACCAGGAGCGCCGCCCGCTCGGTCAGCGGCGCGAGCCGGCGGGCCGAGACCACCACCGGCCGCGCCGGGTCGGCCGGCTCGACGGTCCACGGCAGCGCCGCCCGTAGACGCTCCGGACCGCGGCGCAGCCGGACGGTCATCCGCGCGCGGCCGGCGGCCGGGAGATCAACGCCGCCGGCCCACCGCCCGGGAGCGATCTCGCGCAGGGCCACCGCCCGCCCGCCGCGGACGCCGACCGCCACCGCGTCGATCGGCGCCCGCGGCGGGCGGCGCGAGCTGGCGGCCGCCACGGTCACGACGTTGGTCCCGGGACGGTTGGGCCGCGGCGTGGCGGTGACGAGCACGTCGGCGACCTGCCGGACGAGCGTGGGCGCCACGACCTGGCGCGGAGCCGCGAACTCCGCGCCCCGCGGCGGTGACGAGGCGGTGAGCTGGGCCGCGGCGATGAGCGCCCCGAGGCCGGCCGCGCCCTCGACCAGCAGCAGACGCACCGGCCGGGCACGGCTCCGGCGCAGCAGGACCACGTTGGCGGCGCCGAGCGCGGCGGTCGCGAGCACGAGCCCCACCTTGGCCAGCAGCGTCTCCCCGTAGCCGGTGGTCAGCAGCGCGTCGACCGAGGCGATCTGCGCGCCTGCGGCATACAGGCCCGTCACCGCGAGCGCGAGGCCGGCGCCGCCGGCGACCCAGCCGAAGCGGCGCATCGTCGCGCGCGCCAGGGCGAGCGAGTCCGCGCGCGATCGGCCGCCGGCGGGCCAGAGCGCGACGCCAAGCACCAGGACCCCGCCGATCCACAGCCCGGCCGCCACGACGTGCACCGCGTCGGCGGCCACGTGCGGCGCCGGCGACGGCAGCGCGGCCGCGTGCCCGCCGAGCGCGCGGACCACGGCGAGCCCTACGGCCAGCCCACCGGCCACCGCGAGCGTCGCCCACGGCCGCCCGTGCGCCCGTGAGTCGCGGCCGCGGACGACGAGCCAGGCCAGCGTCGCGACGAGCGCGGCGAGCAGCAGCTCGCGCGCGCCCCAGAGGATGCCCCAGCGGGCCGGCAGCATACGCGCGACGGCGTCGTGCAGCCCGGCGCCGGCGGGCAGGGCCGAGGTCAGTCCGTCGGCCTGGCGGACGAGCAGGATCACGCCGAGCCCGAGCGCCAATGCGCTGCTGCACGCGGCGCCGGCGAGCACGCGCCCCTCCGTGGCAAGGGATGGTTTGCCCAGGGCACGGCCCGCCGGCTGCGCCTGCAGCGACATCGCCACGGCGATCGCGCCGATGACGAGGGCGTACAAGGAGAAGTCGAGCCACCGCAGCACAGCCTCCACCGTCGACGGCCCGGCGCCCGGAGCGGGCCGCGGCGCGGCGCCCGCGGGCCGTCCGAGCCCGAAGACCGCCGCGCCGCCGGTGATGTGGCCGTCGCCCTGGGCGAGGACCTCCCAGGTGACTTCGTACGTGCCGCGCCGCAGCCGAGGCACGTCGAGCACGAGCCGCCGCGCGTCGCCGCCCGTGCGCAGCCCGGTTCCGGGGACGGTGCGCCCGCGACCGTCGAGCAGATGCACCACGCGGAAGCGCTCCGAGATGGCCTCGTTGAACTCCAGGCGCACCTGCCGGGGGGCGTCGGCGACCGACGTGCCGTCGCCCGGCTCGGAGTGCGTGAGCACCGGGTGCGCGGCGGCGGGTGACGTGGCCGCGGCAAGCACCGCCACCAGGGCCGCCGCGAGCGCGAGGGGCATCCGTGCCATCGGGCAGGCCCGTCACTCCACGCGGACGTGCGGCAGCCGCGCGGGACCGAGGATGACGCCGACCTCGTCACCGGGACGGACGATGTTGCCCGGGTTGACGAAGATCATGAACGAGCTGACGCCGGGCTTGGCCGAGCCGTGCGGCAGGTGGCCCATCAGCAGGCCCTCGATCGGCGTGCCGGTCGGCTCGTACACGATGGCCGGGGGCGTCCCTGCGTCGTGCAGGAGCGCCGCCTTGCCCGGGTCGACCACCTCGTAGCGCACGTCGAGCAGCCCTCCCCCGCCGGTCACGTGGACCCGCACGTCGCGGACGCCGCTGCGGTCCGCCAGCCCCTCCACGGTGACGGCCATCGGCAGCGGATGGCCCTGCGCGCCGTGGGCTCCGTCTCCCGACGTGAAGGCCAGCAGCGCGCCGGCCGCGGCCGCCGCCCCGACGGCGACCCCGGTGGCCCGGACGGCCAGCCGACGGCGGTTCCGGGCCACCGGGACGCTCATGGCACGACCCGCACGAAGGTCAGCATGCCGCCCGGGTCGTGCGCGGGATCGCCGATCGCACCGTTGGTGAGGTGCAGCTGGCGGTCGTAGACGGCGAACCGGTCGCCGGCCGACGCCCCCGACGGGATCGCGACGATGCCGTCCGCGGTCGCGCCGGCCGCGAAGGTCTCGGCGACCACCGAGAACGGGCTGTCCAAGGCGTAGGCGTCGCGCGCCACCAGGCGCGTGTCGAGCCCGAGCATCGTCATCGTCACGTGCTCGAGGCCGGCGTTGACGTAGCGCAGCAGCAGCCGCTGGCCGGCCCGCGCGTCCACCGTGTCAGTGTCCGGGTGCGCCTTGCCGTTGATGAGCCAGTAGGTCGGATGCCACTGGAGCATGTTGTAGGTGTCGGGGTTGGCGCTGCCGTTGAGCGCCGGATCGATCTCGCTGAGCACGAGCGTCTGCTCGGCGTCGAAGGCGCTGGCCGCGGTGTCGTAGGCCTGCCCCGCCGTCGCCGAGCGGACGACCAGCGCGCCGGCGAGGCCCATCGCCTGCTGGCGCCCGCCGCCGCCGGAGCTGGCGTACAGGTACGTGCCGGGGACCGCCGTGAACGTGCGCGACACCGTGTCGCCGGGGGCCGCGTCGGTGGGACCGGCGTCGAAGTCGACGCCGGGGGCCTCGAGCGCGATCGTCCGTCCGCCGGGCAGCGCGTTGGTCACGCGCAGCGTCACGGTGTCTCCCGCGCCGACGGTGAGCTGGGGCCCCGGCGTCGTGGCGACCACCGCCGCGTCGCCGCACGCGACGCCGTCGGGCTTGAGGGCGAAGCCCCAGATCGGGACCGATGCCCCGCCGGGCAGGGTCGTCGTGCCGGACTTCGCGCACAGGTCGATCGACTGGACCGTCGGCGCGGACGGCGCTGAGCGCGGAAGGGCGATCGCCGCGATCGTCAGCGCGGCCGTGAGGACGACGATCCCGCGGGTGCGCTGGTCAGCCAAGGCTCGCATCGTCGGCTCCTTCGACCCGCTCATGGCGCGTCGTAGACGAGGTTCATGGAGGTCCCGCTCGAGCTGAAGCTCACGGCGGGTCCCGAGCAGGCGATGCGGACGCGGACCTGCCCCGCACTCGCTCCCGTGCCGCGGAAGTCCGATTGCGGGGCAGGCGGGCTGAGATTCGCGATCGACACGTCCGAAGCGCCGACCGCCCGCGTGTCGAGCTGGACCCAGGCGCTGGTCGCCCACCGCCAGATGGCGACGGTCTGGGTGCAGCTCGACGAGCTCCTGCCCTTGTAGGACACCTTCAGGTTCTGGAAGCCCGCGGGCACGCCGGTGAAGCCCGCGTACCACTCGGTGCGGCGTGGCGCCACGGTGGTCGAGTTGACCTCGTAGTACGTCGCGGGGCTGTCGTCGGTGGCCAGGCTGGCGTACGTGCCGCCCTTCAGGCTTCCGGTGACGATCTTCGTGGACGCCGGCACCGCCATGCAGCCCGCGGGCGGATCGACCCGCAGCAGCGTGGCGAGGCCGCCGAAGCCCGCGTCGAAGTTGGTGAACTCGTTCAGCGCGTGGCTGTGCCACGGGAAGTAGTGCTCGCCGCAGACGTTCTGGGAGCGCACGGTCGCCGGCAGCGTGCCCTTGTACCCCAGGTACGGGCTCCCGCTGTACCAGGTGTCGCCGTCCTTGAACGCGAGGTTGTTGTAGCCGGGGATCGTGACCGGCAGCGGGTTGGTCGGCGAGTACTTGTCCTGGTCGGTCCACGAGAACAGCATGTCGGTCGTGGACCCCGCGGGCACGGTCTCCCCGAAGTGCTCGGAGGAGGCGTCGCCGCCGCTCGGGGTGAGGAAGCGGCGGCCGTCCTGGGCGATCATCCGCAGGTGGTTGCCGTGGGGGTGGAACGGATGGTTCAGCAGCCCGGCATTGACCATGCGGATGAGCGCCGGTCGCGGGTTGGAGGTCGCGTCGTAGGGCTTGACCCGGACGAGCGCGCCGTACGGCTGCGCAGGCAGCCACGGCACGCCGTTGTCCTGGATCGTGTCGGGGAACGACCGCCCGTTGATCGTGAAGTAGCGGTTGTGCAGCTTGGTGATGTCGTACGTGGCGCCGGTTTCGACCGCGTTGTGCAGGTCGGGATCGATCTCCGACATCATGATGAGGTACTCGCGCTGCGGGCTGAACTCGGTGTCGGCGCTGCCGTAGGCCCAGTCGGGGTGGCCGGACGGCCGCACGACGAGCACGCCGGCGAGGCCCATCTCGACCTGCTTGGCCGGGTCGGTGCCGCTCTCGTACAGATAGGTCCCGGGGCGGTCGGCCGTGAACGAGTACTGCACCTGGCCGCCGGGCGGCGCCTGGCGGGCGAGCAGGCCGGGATCGCCGCCACCGGTGGACACCGGCCGCTGCCCGGGGAAGACGATCGAGACCGGCTCGGCGAGCGCGTTGTGCAGCGTGACCGTGACGGTGTCGCCCTCGTTGACGCACAGCACGGGGCCGGGCATCTGGAAGGCCCCGCCCGTCCGGGCGTAGCCCCACATGAACACGCTGTTGCCGTCGGGGGTCTCGACGTAGCCGCTGCGTGCGGTCAGGTCGAAGCTCGTGCCGTTCTGGCAGACCATCCCGGTCGGTGCCGCGACGGCGGTGCCGGCGCCGCCCAGCGCGCAGGCGCCGGCGATCAACGCGATCAGCAACAGGGCTCGCGGCCGTCTGCTCGACATGGTCTGTGTCCTAGGCATAGGTCTCGTTGGGCGTCGTCTGAGCGGGCAGCGCGTTCTGGTGGACGCGCACCTCGGTCGCCATGCCACCGAGGCCCGCGCCACCGGCGTTGGTCAGCTTCTTGGCGTCGCGATTCTTGAAGAGATAGGTGTTGTACGGGCCTCGCGAGCCGGTGCCGCCCGGGCGGTCGGAGCTGTAGGCCGGCGCCGTGAACAGCACGTCGCGCGCCTCGCCGGGACCGATGTACAGCGTGTTGGTCCGGTAGGAGAGGTCTGCCCCGCTGAGGGCGTTGCGCAGCAGCGTGGCGTCCTGGCCGATGACCTTCATGCCGATCCCCGGCAGCTGCAGCGCGTGCTGCTCGTAGCCGAGGTTTGCGAGCCGCAGCAGCACCTTGTCGCCGGCGTTGCACTGCACCAGCGACGAGATCGGCTGGTTGGGGAGCGACGGATCGTCGTTGGGCAGCAGCGTCTGGGGATAGACCCGCCCGTTGAGGGTCCAGTAGTCCGGGTCGTAGTCGGTCCAGATCGTCTCCTGGATCTGCTCGCCGTTGTCGTGCGGCGCGGTCCAGATCTCGTCGATGAGGATCGCGAACTCGCGGTCGAACGCCGTCGAGGCGTGGTTGTAGGCGAACCGGTCGCCCATGCTCGGCCGCACGAGGACGATGCCCTGCATGCCCATCTGGACGTGCTCGACGTCCTCGAAGTGGCAGTGGTACATGTACGTGCCGGCGTCGTGCGGGCGGTAGAAGTAGGTGAACTGCCGCTGCAGCGGCACCGCCACCGACACCTCCGGCACGCCGTCGGTCAGCGCGGGCGGCGTGCGGAACCCATGCCAGTGCACGGTGTGGGAGTCGGCCAGGTCGGGCCGGCCGACCAGCCCGAGGTTGGTGAGCCGCAGGCTGATGTCGGTGTCCTGGCGGAAGGCCAGGATCGGCGCGGGCGTCTGGGCCTTGCCCTTGTAGGTGTTGGTGAGCGTGCTCACCGAGGCGCTGAACGGGACCGGCACGAACCCGAAGATGTAGACCGGCGCGTCGCCCGGGCGGTTGGGCAGGATCATGTGCCCGTCGGTCGCCCCCAGGGCGGTGTCGACCTTCGGGTTGGGCAGCGCCTCGCCGCGCGTGGCGGCCAGCAGCGCCCCTCCCGTGGCGACACCGGCCGCCCCCAGCCCGGTGGCCTGCAGGAACTCGCGTCGGGTCGTCGGGCTCATCGCGGCACCTCGTCTGCGCCGATGTCGAACGGTGTGAGCAGCCGCAGGCTGCGGAATTGGGGCCGGGACTGGCCGTCGAAGTCGATCGTCGGCGCGAACACCGAGCTGCCGTTGGGCACCGCGGGGAAGTTCGAGTACGCCGCCCCGCGGTCGATCGCCGGCGAGCCGTTCTGCAGGTGGTAGTTGCCACCGAGGCCGACGGGCGGCTCGAACCCGGTGATCGTCACGGAGGCCATCTGCGGATCGGCGCGCGCGCTGACGACCGACAGCACCAGGTCGAACGGCGTGATGAACAGCGGGTCCTGGCCGATGATGTTGCCCTGCCCCGCGGCACCGGCCGTCAGCAGCGAGTACCGCGGCGAGAAGCTGCCCGTGGTGCCCGCGACGCCGAAGTCCAGGAAGCCACGGGAGACCAGCGTCGCGTCGACCGCATGGCTGCTCAGCGTGAACGCCTCGTTCTGCCAGAAGATGTTGTTGAACAGGGCGACCGGGTCCGAGAACCGCTTCGCGGTGGCCGGCAGCGTCGCCTGCCAGAGGTCGGAGTTCTTGTGGGACACGAGCCCGGCCGCGTGCGGCTCGTCGTCGGTCCCCTGCACCGAGGACGACGTCACGTTGTTGGCGACCGTGTTGTTGACGATCGACACGTTGGACGAGTCGTCGAGCACCAGGCCGCCGCCGTAGTCCGCGGCGTGGTTGTCGGTGATCATGTTGTTGCGGATGTTGATCCGCGCGCCGTGGGCGTTCATGACGAAGAGGCCGCCGCCGTCGTCACCGGAGTTGTTGGCCTGGATGAGGTTGCGGTCGACGTCGACCGTGCCGGTGCCGGCGCCGAGCACGTCCTGGCCGTTGACGGGCTGGGGCGTCTCCTGGGAGATCGTGATGCCCGCACCGGAGTCGAACGCCTCGTTGTAGTAGATGCGGTTGTCGTGGATCCGCCCGTTGGGGCTGAGGCCCCAGTGCGAGATCCCGGCGCCGTACTCCACGCCGTAGTTGGAGCACACGACGTTGTTGGCGATCTCGTAGTTGTTGGAGCCCGTGAAGATCCCGATGCCGCCCGCGCGAGCGAGCCCGCCGCTGCCGACGATCCGGTCGCGACCGATCGTGACGTTGGTGTTGTTGGCGTCGTAGTAGGGCTGGCCGACGGCGATCGCGCCGGCGAACACGCCACCGTCGCTCTCCAGGACGTCGTTGGTGATCTGCACGTTGCGGGCGAAGGCCTGCAGCTGGATGCCACCGGCTCCCTGGCCGCGCCCGGTCGTGATGCCCAGGCCGTCGATGCGTGCCGCGTTGTTGCCGGTGCCGCTGTAGGAGGTGTTGGTCTTCGCGACGACGGTGATGTCGGCGCCCTCGAGGACCGGGTGGTCGGCGTCGACCCCGGCGAACGGGGCCAGCGCCGCCACGCGGCTGGTCCAGTAGGCGCGGTCGTCCTCGAAGTAGCGGCCGTCGACGACCGTGCCCTTGACGTTGAAGCGAGGGTCGTCGGCCGGCCGGTTGGCGGGCTCGGCGTCACCCACGATGCCGCCGGGGCCGAGGCCCTGCAGCTTCAGCGGCTTGTGCAGGATCACGTTCTCGCGGTAGACCCCGGGCTGGAGGACCAGAAGGCTTCCGGCGGCCGTCGAGGGCGCGTCGATCGCGAGCTGGATCGCGTGCGGCGTGCTCGGCGGCGCGACGGTGACGACCGCCGGGTTGTACCCGCTGCCGAGCACGTGGAAGGTGATCCCGTTGGGCGACACGATGCCGTTGGCCCCGCGGATCAGCAGCTGCCGCGGGCCGGCCGGCAGGGCCGGGACCTGGATCACGATCTGCCGGTTGCTCCAGCTGACGATCCCGCCGTTGCCGGTCGTCAGCGTCGTGTTGTCCAGCAGCACCGCGCCGGCAGCGGCGCCGAGGAAGTCGCCCTGGATGGTGATCCGGCGGGCGGTGCCCGAGTCGCTGGTCCGCACGTACGGCTTGGACACCTCCAGCAGCTCGGGCGTGTCGGTGGGCAGCTGGCACCCGTTGGCGGCGATCGGCAGCACCGGGGTGTCGAGCTGCGTCGTCTGTCCCGGCCAGATGGAGTCGACGATGCGGTTGGTCTGGAAGTTGGGGTCGTAGCTCGGGTTGGGATGGTCCCGGTCGCCCGGATCGTTGACCACGAACGTGTACATGCCGGGGCACGGCCCCTGTGGGATCGGGCAGTTGAGGGTCTCGGTCGACGGCAGCACCGCCTCGTAGATGCCGTTCTCGTCGGTCTCGACCGTCGTCAGCAGCCGGTGCTTGTAGTCGCGGATGCCGACGGGGACGTGGCCGACCGGCGCGGGCTCGCCGTACCAGAGCGCCTTCTCGTCGCGCTCGAAGGTGAGGTTGTTGCTGGCCAGGCCGATGACGCGACCGGGGATCTGGACGTCGGTCCCGGTCGTCTGGTTGGTCATCAGGGTGAAGTCGGCGTTGGCGTTCTGCTGCGCGTTGAGCTGCACCAGGCGCTTGTCGCACAGGGGCCGGGTCGTCCCCCCGTAGGGCCCGCGCGGGTTGGTGTCCACCGCGGGCACCACGTGGTCGTCGCCGGTGCACGCGGGCGGCGGGATGGCCGGCTCGTACTGTGCGCCGAGGTCGACGTTGACGTCCTCCTCGGCGACGATCTTGTACAGGTCGTGGCCGTGGCCGTCGTCGGGCATCAGGACGTGGGTGATGTACTGGCCGGGGACCAGCGGCTGCGGGTCGCCGTCGTCGCCGCAGACGGTGTCGCCGTTGGCGGCGAAGTGGTCGAACCCGCCGCGCGACTCGGGGCAGTAGGCGGCGAAGGCGTAGCCGCCGTCGAACCCACCGTCCTTGGTCTCGTTGGCCAGCGCGGGGATCTCCAGGCAGCGCGGCGCGATGAACGGGTTCAGGCCGGTGACGGGTGCGCCGAGGCTGTCGCGCAGGTCGCAGTCGGTCGGCGCGGTCCACTTGTCGCTCGAGTAGCGGTTGAGGATCGGGTCGTCTGCGGTGTTGGGCCTGCCGTCCGCGCCGAGGCCCTCGAGCTGCACGGTCACGTCCGGGACGCCCGGCTCGTAGTCCTCGTGCGCCTGGAAGCGCGCGTCGAACTCGTTGCGGGTCGTGCCCCAGTAGGTCACGCCGACGATCTGGCCCGGCACGCCCTGCGGGTAGGGCTCCTTGGCCCAGTCGACCTCCGAGCGATGGCCCTCGACCACGAACTGGTTGGTCAGCAGCCCGCCGCCGAGCTCCGACGGGACCCGTTCGACGTGACTGGGGTCGTACTCGTCGTGCAGCGAGGCGCCGTTGGTCTGGAACCGCGCGAAGCCGACCTCGCCGATGAAGAACTTGCCGACGTTGCCGCCCTCGGTGGTCGGGTACTCGTAGCGGCCGAAGGCGTCGGTGAAGACGGTCTCCTTGATCGAGCCGTCGCGCCAGCGCTGGTCGAGATCGGTGTTCGGGATGCCCGACTCGCCTTCGTCGCGCACGCCGTTGCCGTTGTCGTCGCGGAAGACGTCGCCCGACAGCCAGCCGAACCAGCGGGCGACGCCCACGTCGCCGAGGTCGACCTGCTGCCCGGCGCTGACCGTGACGGTCAGCAGCCGCATGATGTAGGTCAACTGCTCGTCCCAGATGGCCACGACGTAGGTGCCGGGCGGGACGTTGGGGATGGCGAAGTTGCCGTCGGAGTCTCCGCGGGCCATGTAGACCTGCTCGTCGCTGGCCGTGTCGCTCAGCGCGACGTAGGGGTTCTCGACCGGTTCCCGCGTGACGAGCGTGTCGAACGGCGGATAGCCGACCCAGTTGCGCGCCGTGCCGCTGATCGTCGCGGTCGAGCTCCCGGTGAACTCCTTGGGATGGACGAAGCCGAACGTGCTGCCCGTCCGCTGGCTGGGCGGGACGAAGAGCTGCAGCCCGGGCAGGCCCTCGGGACCGCCGGTGCCGGCACCGCCCTCCTCGGCGCCGACCGTCACGCCGAAGCCGCCGAAGAACGTGGACGTCTGGATCCAGTCGCTGCCGTCGGGCGGCGTGACGTACGCGGTGTAGGTCGCGGGCGCCAGGTTGCTGATCGTCACCGCGCCGTCGGCGTCGGTCACGCAGTCGCCTCCGCAGAGCGGTTCGTTGTTGTAGTCGACGCTGACCTGCGAGTTGGTGCTCTCGGTCAGCGTGACGTGGAACCCGGCCAGGCCCTCCTCGCCCTCGTCGGGCTGGCTGTTGGTGAAGTGGTCGTCCTGGTAGACGAACACCTTCAACTTGCCGAGGGGCAGCGCTCCGCCGCGGAGGGCGACCGTGAGCGTTCCGGCGTCGCGCGGGAGCGTGATGTGTCGACCCCACATCTTGTGGTCGGGCGCGCGCACGGTGACGAGGTACCGGCCGGCGGGCAGGTCCACCGTCGGGCGGTCCTGGTCGCCCTGGGCGACGAGCGGGCTGTTGCTCTCCGTCGGCGCCATGCTCGGCCGCAGCAGCGGGTTGGGATCGCGCGGGTCGCGAGCGTTGTCGGCGTTGACGATGTAGGTGAAGTTGGGCAGGGCGGCGTTGGACGCCACGTCGCGGGCGGCGACCGTGACGGTCGCGGCGCCGGCATAGGCGGGCGGCACGAGCAGCGCGAGCGCCGTCACCCCCAGCGCCGCGAGGAGTGCGCGGCGACGCGGTCGTGACCTCCGGGCACTCGGAGCGACGTCCTTCTCGTCGCTTCCCCGGAATCCACTCGCCAGCTCGGTCATCACGTTCCCTTCGACCGTCTTTCCGTAGCGCGCTTCAGTGCGCCAGCCGAACGCCGCTATTCATTGCGGGCCGCGGACCGCCGGCGGCCGGCGATGGCAGATGTGTCAGCGAACTGTCATCCGGCTGTCATCCGGCCTGTGCGAAGGACTGCACGAAGGTGTGCGTGAACTACCCATGCGCGCGGTGCCGGGAGGGGTGCAGGGTGCGTCCATGAGTCGTGTCCTCGTCATCGACGACGAGCCGAGGATCGTCAGCTTCGTCCGGCGCGCGCTGGGGGCGGACGGCATCGCGGCCGACGGCGTCACGAGCGGCGCGCGGGGCCTCGAGCTGGCGCTCACCGGGATGTATGAGCTGGTGATCCTGGATCTGCTCATGCCGGGGATGGATGGCACATCGGTGCTGACCCAGACGATGGCCCGCCGCCCTCAGCAGTCGGTCGTGGTGCTGTCCGCGCTCACCGACGTCGAGACGAAGGTCCGCTGCTTCGGCATCGGGGCCACCGACTACATCGGCAAGCCGTTCGCGCTGGCCGAGCTGCTGGCCCGCGTGCGCGCGCGGCTGCGCCCGAACGGCTCGGTCGGCGGCGAGGCCCTGCTGACCGCCGGCGGCCTGCGGATGGACGTACGCCGGCGGACGGCCGACGCGGGCGCCGGACCGGTGAGCATCTCAGACCGTGAGTTCCTGCTCCTGCAACACCTCATGAGCCATGCCGGCGACGTGTGCACGCGCGAGGAGATCCTGGCCGACGTCTGGGGCTGCTCGTTCGATCCGGCGACCAACGTGGTGGACGTGTACGTCGGTCGCCTGCGGTCCAAGCTGGGCGCCTACGCCGTCGAGACCGTGCGCAACGTCGGCTACTGCGTGCATGCGTAAGGGACCGTGGCCCGAGCTGCTCTGGGCGGTGTTCGCGCTGGCGAACATCGCGGTCATCGTGATGTTCCCCGACGGCGCCACGGTCCCGTTCCACAACATCTGGGTCAGCCTGACGCTGCTCTACGGATTCCGCCTGTGGTCGCTGGGCGCCACGGTCCCGATCCTCGCCGCGGTGTGCCTGGGCACCGGCATGGCCATGACGGTGACGGTGCTCACCAACGGGCTGGCGGTCGGCGAGCTCGCCGAGGTGCCGATGATGGCGGCGATGTTCGTGGCGATGGTCTGGCACGCCCGGCGGCATCAGGGCGCGCTCGAGGCGCTGAGGCGCTCGTCCGCGCGCGAGCGCGAGTTCATCCGCGATGCCTCCCACCAGCTGCGCACGCCCATCACCGTCGCCCGCGGCCACGCCGAGCTCGTGCGCGGCGGCGCCACCGATCCACAGAGCGTCGACGACGCAGACGTCGTGATCGACGAGCTCGACCGCCTGTCGCGGATCTCGGATCGGCTGCTCATCCTCGCGACCGCCGAGCACCGGGGCTTCGTCCGCTCCTCCGTCGACCTCGGCCAGGTCGTCGAGACGACGGCGCGCCGCTGGCCGCCGGCGGCCGACCGCGACTGGCGCGTCGACATCGTCACCGGCGGCCACGTGTCGGGCGACGCCGAGCGGCTGAGCGCCGCACTGGACGCGATGATCGAGAACGCGGTCAAGGCCACCGTGCCCGGCGACCCGATCGCCGTGGTGCTGCGCGCAGACGGCGACGAGGCGGTCCTCGAGGTCATCGACTCCGGGATCGGGATCGCCGACGCGCACCTGGACCGCGTCTTCGACCGCTTCTGGAGCTCGCCGCACGCCGCTCAGGGCGGCGGCGGCGGCACGGGCCTCGGCCTGGCCGCGGTCAAGGCGATCGCCGAAGCCCACGGCGGCTCGGCCGAGGCACAGCCGACGCCGGCCGGAGGAGCGACCGTGCGGATGCGGCTGAGCGGGTTCGTGCCGGCGGCGGCGATGCAGCCCCCGCCCTTGTCGCTCGTGCTGCCCGACGTCGCGCTGTAGAGCGCGCCGTCCTCGGTCAGGGCGGCCGGTGCCGTCGGGGCGGCGAACCAGCCGGAGGTGGTGACGTCAGCGGTCCCGGGCGCCGAGCTTGCCCAGGACGTTCGAGACGTGGGGCGTGAGCTCGGGGAAGGCGCCGTCTTCGGCGTCGGCTCCCGGCACGGCGTCGAGCCGCGCTGCGCCTCAGCCGGCCAGCACGTCGTGCACGAACCGGACGGCCAGCGCGCCGTCGCCGACCGCGCCGGCCACGCGGTTCGAGGCTCCGGCGCGCACGTCGCCGGCCGCGAACACGCCTGGGCGGACGGTCTCGAGGAGATGCGGCTCGCGGTCTGCCAGCGGCCAGCAGAGGTGCCCGTCGCAGGTCGCCGCACCGGTGCCGCACAGCAGGTAGCCGGCGGCGTCGAGCGCGAGCATCCCCGTCGCGGCCTCGGTGCACGGATCCGCCCCGATCATCACGAACACGGCCGTCGCCGCCACCCGCTCGACGGTGCCGTCCCGGCGGTTTCGCAGGCTCACGGACTCCACCGTCGCGGAGCCGTGCACCGCCGTGACCTCCGTCTCGGTGAGGACCTCGATGCGCGTCGAGCGCTCGAGGCGATCGACGAGGTACTGCGACATCGTCGACTTCAGCGCCTGACCGCGGACCACCACGCGCACGCTGCGCGCACGCGACCCGAGGTGCACCGCCGCCTGCCCCGCCGAGTTGCCGCCCCCGACGACGATCACGTCCTCCCCGCGGCACCGCTCCGCATCCGTCGCCATCGCCGCGTGGTACACGCCGGCGCCGCGGAAGCGGTCCACGTCCTGCGCCTCAAGCTCCCGCCAGCGGGCGCCCGTCGCCATCACGACCGAGCGCGCGAGCACGTGCTGGCCGTCGTCGAGGTCCACGCGCACGAGGCCCTCCGGCCCGTCGGCCAGCTCGACTGCACGGTGAAAGCTCGACAGCACCGCGTCGAAGCGCCGTGCCTGCAGCGTCGCCTTGCGCGTCAGCTCCGTCCCGGAGATGCCGGCCGGGAATCCCAGGTAGTTCTCGATCCGCGTGCTGGTCCCGGCCTGGCCGCCGGGCGCCCAAGCCTCGGCCACCAGCGTCCGCAACCCCTCCGAGCCGCCGTAGACCGCGGCGGCGAGCCCGGCCGGCCCGGCGCCGAGCACGACGAGGTCGAAGCGCTCTCCGTCCACCTCGGCGCGCAGGCCCAGCGACCGCGCGACCTGCGCGGCGGACGGGTTGCGCATCACGTTGGTGGCGTGCACGAGGACCGGCGTCTCCGAGCGCGGGATGTCGAGCCACTCGAGCAGCTCGGCGCTCTCCTCGTCGGTGTCGACGTCGTACCACCGCACCGGCAGCAGGTTGCGCTCGAGGAGGTCGCGCACCTCGAACGCCCGCCGGGAGCCGCGCGCGGCGATGAGGCGCATGACGCCCTGGCCCTCGGCCTCGTGCCACGCCCGCCGCGCCAGGAGCGTGCGGAAGATGTGCTCGCCGAGCTCCGGCCAGCGCGCGACCATGTCACGCAGCCCGTGCTGGTCGAACACGATGACGTCGGTCGGCTCGATCGCCACGCAGGCGCTGATCGTCGGCTCGCCGGTGAACGCGGCGATGTCGCCGATGAAGGTGCGGCTGTCGGCCTCCGCGACGTAGACGTCCTTGCCGGGCTTGCGGTCGACGAGCTCGACGCGCCCGCGCTCGATGGCGTAGAACGGCGCGTCGCGGACGGCATGCTCGTAGAGCACCTCGCCGGGCTGGAACGTCCGCCGCTCGCCGCGCTCGGCCAGCCACGCCAGCTTGCTGTCCGAGAGCCGCGGGAAGAGCACCTCGTCGTCGAGGTCCGGAAACCGCTCGCTGCGCACCACGCGCGTCGTCGCCACCCCCGGAAGGCTACTCCGGTGCAACGGAGGCGTAACGTAGGCCGAGCGCTCATGGGACTCTATGGCGAGCACGTCCTCCCGCGGATCATCGACGTCGCGTGCGGGATCAAGGCGACCGACCCGCTACGTCAGCGCGTCTGCGACGGCCTCGCGGGCGACGTGGTCGAGATCGGCTTCGGCTCGGGGCTCAACGTCCCGTTCTACCCGGCGGCCGTCACCGGCGTTGCGGCGGTCGAGCCGGCCGACGTCGGCTGGAAGCTCGCCCGCGCGCGCATCGAGGCGACGAGCGTCCCCGTCCGGCGTTCCGGCCTCGACGGCCAGTCGCTGCCCTTCGAGGACGACCGCTTCGACGCCGCCCTGTCGACGTGGACGCTGTGCACGATCCCGGACGTCGCCGCCGCGCTGCGCGAGGTGCGGCGGGTCCTCAAGCCCGGCGGGACCTTGCATTTCGTCGAGCACGGACTCGCCCCCGACGAGCAGGTGCGTCGCTGGCAGCGCCGCGTCGAGCCGTTGCAGAAGCGGCTCTTCGGCGGTTGTCACCTCACCCGCCCGATCGTGGACCTCGTGACCGCGGCGGGCTTCACGATCACCGAGCTGGACGTCTTCTACGAGGACGGCGCGCCCAAGTTCGTGGGCGCTGCCTCCCTCGGCACCGCCGTGCCTCGCTGACCCGCGCCCCAGCGCGTCAGTGCTGACCAGCCAGGACCGTTGATCGTTTTACGTCGGGGTCCCAGCTCGGCGGTCCCCGCCAGATCTTCCGGCAGCGCGGCCGGCCACCGCGCCAGACGAGACCACCGGGTCGACACATCCGCCACCGTCAGATCTTCACAACTCCATCACCTCCTCGGCGTGGGCCGCCGCGATTCTGGTCGGCGTCCGTTTTCCCGAAGGATGGAGTGGAGCATGAGCACGTCCCCCGAGCTGCGTTCCGACAGCGACCCCGACGCCGCAGAGCGGTCCGGGCTCTCCCGCCGATCCGTTCTGGCCCGCTCGGCCACGGGCATGGGCATCGCGCTGAGCGGCAGCGTCACCGGCCTCTTCGGCGCCGGCGCCGCCCCGGCCGGCGCCAGGAACGGCAAGCCGCCGAAGGGCCAGGTCGGCTACGGCCCGCTGGTCGACGACCCGGCCGGGCTCCTCTCGCTTCCCGCGGGCTTCACCTACAAGATCGTCGCCCAGTCGGGCGTCACGAAGCTCGATTCGGGCGAGCCGACCCCGTCCGATCCCGACGGCACCGCGAGCTTCGTCCGCCACGGCGGCAGCGGCAGCGTGCTCATCGTCAACCACGAGGTCGGCGGCGGCGAGCCATACCCGGTCCCGCAGGTCGCGGGCCTCACGTACGACCCCGCGGCCGGCGGCGGCACGACGACCATCGAGGTCGACAAGGAGGGCAACCGCGTCCGCGAGTACGTCAGCCTCGCCGGCACGCTGAACAACTGCGCGGGTGGCAGGTCGCCCTGGGCCACGTGGCTGACCTGCGAGGAGGCCGAGAGCCTGCGCGGAGAGACCAAGCCCCACGGCTACGTCTTCGAGGTCGATCCGTACGACCTCGACGCCAATCGCGATCCCAAGCCGATCAAGGCGCTCGGGCGCTACGCGCACGAGGCGCTCGTCATCGATCCCGACACGGGGACGATCTACCTCACGGAGGACGCCGGCAACCCGAACGGGCTGCTGTACCGCTGGACCCCGCCGGAGGAGGCTCTGCCGCTCGGCAAGGGCGTGCTGCGCACCGTCTCCGACGACGCGGGCGTGCTCGAGGCGCTCAAGGCGTCAACGCTCGACGGCGCGCACGTTCCGGATCTCTCGGTGGCGACGACGCCCGGCACCACCTACCGCGCAGCGTGGGTCGCCGTGCCCGACCGCGACGCGCGGACGGTGTCGACGCGCAAGCAGTTCACCAACCCGCAGATCACCCGCAGCCGCAAGCTCGAGGGGATGTGGTGGGGTGACGGCGGCGCCTACTTCGTCTGCTCCTTCGCACGCTTGACCGACGGCAGCGCGGCACAGCACGACGGCCAGATCTGGTTCCTCGACCCACTCGCCGACACCATCGAGCTCAAGCTGCACTTCGCCTATACGCCGCTGGACCAGGACAGCGATCCGGACGGACCGGACAACATCACCGTCTCGGCCTACGGCGGGCTGATCATCGCCGAGGACGGCGAGGGCAAGCAGCACCTCGTCGGCTCGACCGAGAGCGGCGAGCCGTTCATGTTCGCGCGCAACGACGACGCTGAGGACTCGGAGTTCACCGGGCCCAACTTCTCGCACGACAAGAAGACGCTCTTCGCCAACATCCAGACGCCGGGGTACGTCTTCGCGATCCAGGGGCCATTCGCCAAGCAGCGCTGACCGCCCGCCCGCGGCCTCGTCCTGAAGCACCGCTCAGGACGAGGCCACGCGCACCGCGGCGACGTAGCCCGACGCGTTGTTGTCGCACTTCTCCTACGAGGAGCGCGAGCTGATCGTGCCGCTCGCGGAGCACGGGTTCTACTAGGCCATTCGACTGCTCGTCGGCGGTCTTCCGCCCGGTGGTCCATGGTGACGACGCTGCGTCGCTGATGGGAGTGCAGCGCCCCGGGCGGCCTCACCGCCGCCGGGACGGTCCCCCCTCCCATCTCTCAAGGAGTACCTCGTGGAAGCTTCCCCTCCCACGGGTCTGCGGACTCGCGCCTCGATGGCGCTGACGTTCGCGACCCTCGCCTGCTCGGCGCTCGGCGCGAGCGTCGGCCTGAGCCCGGCGAACGCCGACGACCAACTCAGCGGCGGCAGCATCGCCAAGCACGCCGACCACTACCTCTCCGCCCGTCCGGAGAACGAGGTCTACGTCGGCCTGCCGATCGGCCGGCCGGCGCTGTTGAACATCAAGTCCGGCGAGAGCGTCGCCATCGACGCGATCGCCCCGGACGGCTCGACCAACGCGACCCTGAACCCGGAGTCGGTCTTCGGCCTCTTCGGCGTCCAGCCCAACGAGGTCCTCCAGGACGCCAAGGACTTCTGGACCAGCATCCCCACGCGGCCTGCCTACGGCGGCGCGCATCCGCTCACCGGCCCGATCTACATCGACGGCGCGCAGCCGGGCGACACGCTGGAGGTCCAGGTCCTCGAGGTCCACTCGCGCGTTCCCTACGGCATCAACAGCACCGCGCCGACCCGCGGCGTCTTCAGCACCACCTACCCGGGCTGGCGCAACGGCGACGTGCCCGTCGACATCCCGCCGGTTCCCGCCGGAGCACCCGGCGGCTTGTACCCCAACCAGCGCCAGCACCTGTACCGCACGGCCAAGGTCAAGGGGCGCGAAGTGGTCCTGTTCAACAACGACATCCAGATCCCCACCGCCCCGTTCATGGGCGTCATGGGCGTCGCGCCGGCTTCAGGCGTCTTCGTCGGCCCGACGCCGGGCTCGCCGCCGCCGCTCTCCGGCGTGCAGATCTCCAACCCGCCCGGCACCTTCGGCGGCAACTTCGACACCAAGGACCTCAAGGCCGGCAGCACGCTCTACCTGCCCGTGACCCAGCCCGGCGCGCAGTTCTACACCGGCGACGGCCACACCGCCCAGGGCGGCGGCGAGGTCAGCGGCGGCGCGCTGGAGACCTCGCTGGGCGGCACGTTCCGCTTCATCCTGCACAAGCAGCCGATCACGACGCCCCTTGTCGAGGACAAGGACAACTACTACATCATGGGGATCGACTACGACCTCAACCGCTCGATGAAGCTCGCGACGGCCAACGTCGTGGACTTCCTCATCAAGGAGAAGGGGCTCACACCGGCCAAGGCGCAGTCGCTCGCCAGCCTCGCCGTCGACTTCAAGGTCGCCGAGGCCGTGGACGGCACGCAGATCATCGAGGGCGTGATCCCGAAGAGCATCTTCCTCAAGAAGTAGCGATCGAGCTCGCTCGACGCAACGGCCCGGCGACGAGCGTCGCCGGGCCTTGGTTGCGCCACGGCGCGCAGGTGTGAAAAGTCTCCACCTAGGGTGCCGGGGACGCCGGCGCCACAGCTCGTTCATAGGAGCATGACCCCCAAGCTCCTCCCCTCCCTCACCGCCCTGACCCTCCTCGCCACCCTCGCCCCCGCGGGCGCCGCGACCGCGACCGCGCAGAGCGACGCTCCGACCACGGTGTCCAGCATCGAGATCGTCAAGGCCTACGCCTACAAGGACACCCGGATCCAGCCCGGCAAGACCTACGCCAAGGTCGTCTTCAAGACCAAGGGTGAGCTGCCGCGCCGCTTCGACGGCATGATCCGCGCCGGCGGCGCCCTGGACGACACCGGCCACTCGGTGTCCTCGATCCGCGGCAAGCACGGCAAGGCCGCGCACTGCTACGCGATCCTCGCCGAGATCAAGGACGGCAAGATCGCGGGCCTGAAGGGCAAGTCGGGCAAGCTCGGCACCAGGCACACGCTGGTGGTCACCGCCCGCGGGACCGATGGCGACGTCACCGACAGCATCGGCGTCACGCTGCGCAAGCAGCGCGCCGGCGATGCGAGCGGCAAGCCGCTGGGCTGCTGAGCCGTCAGAGGCGCATCGCGCCGGCACCGGCGGGCTCCGCCTGGCCGGCGCGATCGCCTGAGTCCCCCGGGCGCACGCGCGCGTGGCGAACGGCGGGCCACGCGACGTGGACGGTGGCGAAGGCGATGCCCGCGTACAGCCAGCCGAGGACGATGTCCACGACGAAGTGCTCGCCGCCGTAGACGAGCGAGAAGCCCATCGCAAGCGTGTACGTCGACCAGCCGATCCGCCACCACCTGCCCTCGGTCCAGAAGAAGAGGAGGAGCATCGCGGGGTAGGCCGCGTGCAATGACGGCATCGCGGCCACGCGGTTGACGAGCCCGTCGCCGGTCTCGAACAGATCTGCCGCGACGGGCACTCCGAGGCGGTCCCACACCGTCGGCACGATCTTGTCGACGGGCGGGATCTCACCGAGCTCGCCGGCGAGCCACGGCGGTTGCGCCGGGTACAGCCAGTAGGTCAGGAACGCCATCAGCGTCACGAGCACGACGACGGAGACGTAGCGACCGAAGCGGTCGTGCGCGACCTTCCACAGCACGGCCGCGACGATCCAGATCACGAAGAAATGGCTCAGGTACGTGCACCAGATGCCGGCGTCGTACCAGCGCAGATGGCTGGGGTCGTACAGGTGGTGCTGGAGCCAGACGGTCGGCACCTGGCCGCCGCCGAGCCAGCGGTCGACGTCGATCTGCGGCGACACGTGCGCCTGCCCGGCAGGCACGCTGGCCGCGCCGCGGAGATAGTCGTACACGACGAGCAGCGCGAGCAGCGGGAGCCACTCGAGCAGCATGCGGCCCCAGCTCCGCCACCCGCGCAGGCTGACGACCGCGAGGCCGAGCAGGATCCAGAAGAAGAGCTGCGTGCGCTCGAGCGGCAGCCCCGTCATGACCGTGACGATGACCAGCCCGGCCAGGTACGCGACCTGGGCGAGCGCCGAGACGGTTCGCCAGGACATGCCGCCGAACGATAACCCGCGGGCCGCCTCTGCTACCGCGCGACGTGCGCGGCCGCCATGTTCCCCGCGGCCAGCATCGGCTCGACCGTGCGCTGCGCGCGGCACAGGACGAAGGCGCCCTCGAGCGCCGCGAGCACGGCCAGCGCGCGACCGCGATCTCCGAGGCGGTCGGTCAGCGCCACGGTCCACTGCTCGAAGACCTCGGCGGTCGCCCGACGCAGGTCGTCGTTCGTGCTGGCGACCTCGAGGGCGACCGTGGTGATCGGGCACGCGTCCTGGAAATCGCTCGACACGAGCGTCTCGGCAGCGCCCTGGAACACCGCGCGCACGGAGGCCTCCGCCGTCGATTCGTCGTCGTAGACCGCGGTCACCAGCGCCTGGAAGAACGCGCCGCCGGTGCGGATGACCTCGTCGGCGAGCTGCTGCTTGCCCCCGGGGAAGTGGTGATAGAGCGAGCCGAACGGCGCCTGCGCCTCGGCGACCACCTGCTTGAGCCCGGTGCCCGAATAGCCCTGGCGCCGGAACAGCTCGGCCGTCGCGTGGAGGATCCGCTCGCGGGTAGGGGTGGTCGCTTCCATGCCGTGCACTGTACGCTCTCGCTAACTAGAGCGATCTACCTAGAGGGAGTCCGCATGAACGTCAAGAGCATCGTCACCGGAGCGGCGATCGCAGTCGCCGGCCGCGCGCTGCTTCCGCAGGTGCTGCTCGTCAAGTTCCGGCGCGACGTCAAGCGGCTCAACGCGGGCGACCGCTCCACGCTGCTCGACGCCTACGCCGACGATGCGGTCCTCCGCTTCCACGACGGCGACCACCGCTGGGCCGGCGACTGGGTCGGCAAGGCGGGCATCGACCGCTTCCTGCAGAACTTCACCGCCGCGAAGGTGCAGGGCGAGATCAAGCAGATCGCGATCAGCGGCGCGCCCTGGGCGCTGACGATGATGGTCCGCTTCGACGACCACGCCGACGGACCGGACGGAGCGCGGCTCTACGAGAACCGGACGGTGCTCGTGATGCGCACGAGGTGGGGCAAGGTCGTCGACCACGAGGACTTCTACGCAGATACGGGGAGCATCCTGGCATTCGACCGCAAGCTCACCGAGATGGGGGTGGCACCCGTTCCGAAGAGCGCATGATGTGCCGGCTGTCAGGCTGGCGCCCCCATCGGAGCGTCCCATTCGATGTGGTGGTCATAGGTCTGCCTGTGCGCCTTGCTGTCGGCGGTCAGCTTCAGGATCGCCGGGAGCATGCCGTCGCGGACGACTCTGGCGACGGGGCCCGCAGCCTTGCTGTTGTTGATGCGAGCGGCCCACTTGATGATGCGCTCCACGCGCGGCCGGCGCTCCGCCTCGAACCGGGCGAACGCCGCATGGTGGCCGGGCACGTCCCGCAGGCACTTGGCCAGCACGACGGCGTCCTCGATCGCGAGCGAGGCGCCCTGTCCCGACGTGGGCGAGGGAGCGTGCGCGGCGTCCCCCACGACGATCATCCGGCCGGTGTGCCAGGTCGGCAGGTGCGGGACGGCGTGGACCGGGGTCATCGCCGCGAGGTCCGGGGTGGCCTCGACGAGCGCCACCGCGGGCCCGGCGTCGGCGGCGTAGAGGTCGAGCAGCCGGCGGCGCCATTCCTCGCCGCCGATGGCTGCGAGGTCGCCCGGGGCGGGCTCGTCGCGCCGGGGCACGTTGGCGAACCACCACACCTCGCCGTCCGGCGCCAGCGCGTAGCCGAAGAAGGCGCGGCGGCCGAAGATCATCTCGTAGCTCCCCGGCTCGATGCCGACGTCCACCCCGGTCGCGTAGCCGCCGGTGCCGACCAAGCCGGCGTAGGTCGGGCGGGGCGCGCCGGGGTCGATGATGCGCCGGACGGTCGAACCGACGCCGTCGCACCCGATCAGCACGTCGCCCGATGCCTCGCTGCCGTCGGCGAACACCGCGCGCACGCCACCGCCGGTCTCCTGCGCTGCGACGAGCCGCTTGCCGAACTCGATGCGCGCGCCGCGGCGGCGGGCCTCGTCGTGCAGCACCTGGTACAGATCGGCGCGCTTGACGGTCTGACTCGTCGTGCCGTCGGGCAGGGTCCGGCCGGTGCGGCTCTCGCCGAGGCGCTTCCCGGTGCCGCTGCGCAGCGTGATGGCGGGCGTCGGGAACGCTGCGGCCAGCACGGGCTCGTCGGCGTGCAGGACCCGCAGCGCATCGATGCCGTTCGAGCCCAGGGTCAGGAACACGCCGGCGCCGTGGGAGCCGGCCGGCTCGGCCTCGTAGATCACCGAGTCGATGCCGGCCTTCTGCAGCGCCATGGCCATGGCGGGGCCGGCGATGCCGCTCCCGATCACCAAGGCGGTGCGTACGTCCGTCATGACGCGTGCCCTTCGTCGCGGTCGGCGGGCTCGCCGTGGAACTGCGCCCAGATCGGCGCCCAGCCGGTCTCGGGATGGTCGATCCGCTCGATGAGCCGTTCGACGAACGAGGATTCGGCCTCCAGCAGCGCGAGCCGGTACTCCTCCTCGACGAGGAACAGCGGGTGCACGCCCTCGGCGAGCGTGCCATCGATCAGCGCGCGGATCTCTGCGCGCCGCTCGGCGAGCCGGCCCAGCCGCGTGCTCAGCAGCTCGACCACCTCGTCGGGCCGCAGAGCGCCGATCAGCGAGAGCGCGGCCACGAACGCGGAGTACTCGTGCTGCGGCTCCTCGACGAGCTCGCGGAGCCATTCGCGCTGCTCCTGCCGGCCGGCGTCGGTCAGCGCGTACACGGTGCGTTCCGGGCGCTGGCCGTCGCGGATCGTCTCCTGCTCGACGACGAAGCCCGCCTTCGCGAGCTGCCCGACCACCATGTAGAGCGAGCCGTTGTTGAACTTGATGCTGCGCGCGTCGCCGTTGTCGCGCAGGGTCCGGCCCAGCTCGTAGGGGTGCATCGGCGCCCGCGCCAGGTAGGACAGCACGGCAAGCGCCAGCAGGTTCCCGACCTTCCGCTTCGTTGCCATCTGCTCCTCCGCCCGCCGTCGTAGTCGGAACAGACTATCCAGGATCGCCTAGCCAGTGTCAACTATCACGACCGATGACTTCCTGGGCGCCTGCCAGTCTCATGAGCACGATGACTGAGCTCCCGATCTTGTTCGTGTGCCACGGCGACGACGGCGGCCCGCGGTTTCACCCGTGCCGCCGTGTGCAGGAGGGACTCCGCGAGGCGGGGATCCCCTACGAGCGGGTGATCGCGGCGCCCGGGCACCCGATTCCCCTTCTCCGCAAGGGCTCGCGCGACGAGCTCCGGGCGGAGACGGGCGACGCCAAGCTCCCCGCGCTCAAGCTGCCCGACGGCACGGTGATCACCCACTCGCGCGACATCCTGGGGTGGGTCGAGCAGCAACCGTGAGCCGCAGACCGCGCTCGCGATCGCCGGCTGGGTCGTCTGGGTGCTCATGTCGGTGCCGGCGAGCCGCGGTTCGCGACGCCTCCTTGAGATGATCTGCTCTCCACGTCACCGTGCGACCTCGAATCGGAGAGATCAATGATCAGCAAGCTTGACTTCGTGGGCATCCCGTCACAGGACGCCGAGCGATCGCGCACGTTCTACGTCGACACGCTCGGGCTGCGAGCCGACGACCACGGGCGCTTCGAGGTCTGGGCAGGCGAGACGTGCTTCGGCATCTGGGAGCCGGAGCGACAGGGCATGCCGTTCTCGCCCCAGAAGAACGCCCACCCCGCCCTCCATGTCGACGACGTACCGGCCGCTCGGGCCGAGCTCGAGGCCCGGGGCGTCGAGTTCGTCGGTGAGATCCTGGACACCGGGGTCTGCCACATGGCGCTCTTCACCGACCCTGACGGCAACGACCTGATGCTGCACCACCGCTACGCGCCGTACACCTGAGGCGCCCGCGGAGCCCCTGCAGGCACGCAGCTGCTCGCAACGATTCTGGTTTCGCGACAGCGAAGGAAACCTGCTCGGCTGCGGCCAAGCCGTCGGCCACACGTCCTGACCGTCGCGGCGGCGACCGTCGGCCTTCTCGGCTGAGGTAGCGCGCGGCCGCGCATGCACGGCGCTGCCCTGCGCACGGACCGACCGCTCAGGGCCTCGCGATGCTTACGAACGCGTGGTGGTTGTGGTCATACCAGGACAGCACGGCGGCTCCGCCGGCCGTCGCCAAGCGCGTCGAGGCGACGACGCCCGAAGGCGCCGACGCCGCGGCGAACACCCCGTCCCGCTCGGTAGCCACGCGCCAGTGGTCCTGGTCGACCCACGCCACCAACGCTCCGGCGTGCCAGGCGGCCGCGACGGGTTGCGCGAAGCCGGAGTCACGCTCGGGGTCACTGGGCACGGGGCCAAGCGGCGTCGGGCGGCCAGGCATGTCCTGCGCGTCCAGGCTGACGCCGTACAGCTGGCCTCCGTCTGCGTAGGTCACGAGCGGTCGGCCGTGTGCGTCGATCGTGCCGGCCTTGACCGCCGTGGTGGTCGGATGCGGGACGTCGACCAGGACGCGTCGTACGCTGCCCGCCCGCAGGAGCTCGAGAGCGGGAACCCCAAAGGCGGCCTTGCGCGCGTCGGTGTTGGTGGCCAGCGTCAGCCCGGCCGACGTGGCGAGCGCCCCGCGGTGCTCGTGCGCGCTCATCTTGAAGGACATGCTCGCCCATCCCTTCCTCGGCGCGTACCGCCATCCCAGCGTGCGGCCGCTCGCGGTCCGGCCGCAGCAGACGAACAGCCGGCCGTCGACCGTCGAGGCGCCGGTGAGCTCGTAGTCGTCGTCGTCGAACCGCGGCACCGCGGACACGATCGCCGGACGGCCGGCGTGGCCGTTGCGTGCGATCCGCAGGGCACGCAGCGTCGTGCGCCCTTCGCCTCCATGATCGGTCGCGTGGTAGACGACGAGAAACGAGCCGTCGGGCTGGGCCGCGAACACGGTGTCCTCAGTGATCACGGACTTCGCGTCGATGCGCTGGGCCGCCCCGCGCCTGCCCGAGGACGACAGCGTGGCGTAGAAGGCATGGGCATCGTCGCCGGCGGAGGTCCAGCCCACGATCGCTCCGCCGTTCGGGCCGATCGCGACCGTCGGCTCGCCCAGCAGCGCAGGGAGGTCTACGGGCTTGGAGAACCCTCGGGTGCGGTTGCCCACCGCGACGACGTTGCCGCGGGGCCCGATCCATGACGCCACGACGTCGCCGCGGGTGTTGGCCGCGACGGGCGGCGCGTCCGTCGCGTCGACGTCGATGTAGCGCCCGGGAAGCTGCAGAGGCGGCGTCCAGGTCAGGGCCGACGCCGGCGACACGCCGATGGCCAGGGCGATCGCCGACGCCGCGATCGGCAGAGCGCCGAGGGAGAACATGGGACGCAGCTTGATCGACGTCGCCCAAGAACGTCGGGCGCCCACACGGCCATTCGCTCGACGCTAGTGGACTTGGCGGCCGGCCGACCAGCTCGGTGGATGGTCGTCACCCGACGATCGCGCCGCCGTCCGCGCGCCGGTCGCTGCCGGCCCGCAGGACGGGTTCCAGCCAGATCGCCTGCGCGTGGCCGAACGACTCGGAGTCGCGGGGCTCGTCGACGAGTCGCAGGCGGGCGCGCTGCAGCGCCGCGCGTGCCGCGGGCGCGACGCCGTCCTCGACGCGGACGACGTCGTCGCGCTCGGCGCGCTCCATGGCGCCGACGATCCAGCGACTCGCGTCGACCGCCTGCTGCGGCGAGGCACCGGCGCGGAGGCGCAGCAGCACCTGGGCGAGGATCTGCGCGTGGACGCGGCCGCCCATCGTGCCGAGCACGCCGCGCAGGCGACCCTGGCGGTCCACCATGACCGGCATCAACGTGTGGGCCGGCCGGCGCCCGGGCGCGAGCTCGTTGGGGTGACCTTCGCGCAGGTTGAAGAACGCGCCGCGGTTGTGGAGCAGGACGCCGGTGCCGGGATCGAGGATGCCCGAGCCGAAGCTGTGGAACAGACTCTGGATGAGCGAGACCGCGCGACCGGAGCCGTCGACGGCGACGACCGCGACGGTGTCGCCCCTCGGACGCTCCCGGTGCTGGACGGGCACCGGCGGGCGCTCACCCCCGGCGCCGGCCACGGCGCGACGCGCCAGCTCGGCGATCCGCGCGTCGCCCAGGAAGGCGTCGAGGTCGACGTCGATGCTGCGCGGGTCGCCCAGCCAGCGGTCGCGGTCCTGGCTGCTTATGCGCAGGATCTCTGCGAAGGCGCCGGCGTCGTCGCCCAGCGGGTCGGCGACCCCCGTCGCGTCGAGCGCGGCCAAGGCCTGCAACAACAGGACGCCGGAGGAGTTCGGCGGGCTGGTCAGGACGTCGAGGTCGCCGAAGCGACCGCGCAGCGGCGCGCCCACCTCGGGTGCGAACCCGCGCAGGTCGGCCTCGGTCAGCCGGCTGCCGCGCGCGGCAAGGCCCTCGAGCAACCGCCCGGCGACGTCGCCGTCGTAGAACGTTCGCGGGCCGTCGGCGGCCAGCGCCGCCAGCGTGGCGGCGAGCGCCTGCTGGCGTAGAAGGTCGCCGGTGCGCAGGGGCGCGCCCGCGGGCGCGAACACCGCCGCCATGCCCGGGTCGGACAGGTCGGCCGCCGCGATGGCCGCGCCCAGCGACGGCGCGACGGCGACGCCGTCGGCGGCCAGCGCCTGCGCAGCGGCGAGCGCGTCGGCCCAGGGCAGCGCGGCGCCCGCGGCGTGCAGGCTCCCCCACCCCGCGACCAGCCCCGGAACGGTGATCGTGTCGGGGCCCGTGATCGGCATGGCGGGAGCGCGTCGGCGCAGCTCGCCGGCGTCGGTCGCCTCGCCGGCCGGCCCGCTGGCGTTGACGCTCACCGTCTTGCCGTGCTCGTCGCGGACGAGCGCGAACAGGTCGCCGCCGAGCGCGCAGTTGTGCGGGTAGACGACCGTCAGCGCCGCGGCCGCGGCCAGCGCGGCGTCCAGCGCGTTGCCCCCGGCCGCGAACGCCCGCTCGCCGGCCGCGGTGGCCTCGCGGTGCGGTGTGGCGATCGCGTGCTCAGGCACCGGCCGCGCCAGGAGGTCGGGATCAGGACGCAGCTCTTCGGGGATCGTCATGCGAGCGCGCACGGTAGTCGCTGTCGCATCAGACGACGGGCACTGGCACGACGCCCAGGGCGTCGGCGGGGCTGGCAACCTGGGCCGGCCTCGGACGCGCGATGCTCGCCCACGGCCGCGGCTTCGGTCATCGTTCGAACGCGCTTGTTCATTCCCTGAGTGCGGGCGGAACTGGGGCGCCGAGGTGCTCGAGGAGCGCGGCGAGCTTGTGGTCCAACTCGAGCCCGACGTCGGTGATCGCCGGATCGCCGAAGCTGGAGAACCGCGTGCTCGGCTGGTCGACGCTGAACCACGTGGTGCCGTCGGCGTCCTCGTGGATCGCGGTCCGCAATGGCGCATAGAGCATGATCCCCGGGTCGTGGCGGTACATGCGCTCGGCGATCGTGTGGTTGCCCATCAGGTACGACGAGCAGCGCGGGGAGTCACCGGCGAGCCGCATCAGCGCCCCGACGTCGGACGTCCAGTAGCGGATGAAGTCGTGCGGCGCGTTGTCCGTGGCGGCGCGCAGGATGGTGTCCCAGTCCGCGCCCTCGCGCACGAGCGCCGCGCGGCGCTCGGAGTCAAGGCTCGGCACGCTCTGCTCGTACCGGTCGCGGAAGTCGTCGAAGCCGGTGCCGACGGCGATGGTCAGCCGCTGCACCTCGTGGGGATGGGCAATTCGCACGTCGATCATGCGACGAAGGCTGCCCGTAGACTTGCGAAACGCAAGGCAACTTTGGGAGGGGGTGAGGTGTCCGAATGTCCGGTTCGACCGCTGGGGATCGCCGACAACATCCTCTCCAACCGGCTCTCGCGCCTCGTCGGCGCCGTTCGGTCGGCGCGATGCTACGTCTCGACGGCTGACTCCGCGGCTCGGGCGCTGGTCGCAGCCGCTCGCTTGGCGGTGTCGCGCACGATGCGCTGCACTTTCGGGCGGAGCGTGTCGAGCAGCTTGTGCAGCTGCGCGCGAGCCGGGTCGTCGAGCGCGATCGGCTGTGGGTAGCCGCCGGCGGCGTCGGGGACGGTCAGCGCGCCGCAGAGCCGCTGCAGGCCGATGAGCGGGTCGTTGAGGTCGGCCGCGCTCGCGGGCACGAGTGCGTAGAAGTGCTCGATCGCACCTCGGACGCGGCCCTCCTCCGCGAGCTCGACCACGCCGGCCTTCAGCAGCGTCCGCACGTGGTAGGCGACCGAGCCGATCGACCCGCCGGTGACTTCAGCAAGCCGCGTCGGGCTGATGGGTCGGCCGTAGCTGCGCATCGCATCCACGATCTGGTCGCGCGCGGGGTGGGGACGCAACGTCTTGCGTCGCTGCTCCTGCTCACTCCTGGTCGCCATCGTCCTCATCCCTGGGTGTCCTCCATCTCTCGCCGCTTCAGCGCCGCCATGACGAGCCCGTACCGGGTCTCCGCCTCGTGATCGCCGGCCTCAGCAGCGGTGGCGAGATCCTCGATGAGATCAGCGAGACGCAGCCCGAGCGCCATCTCTCGGTAGAGGCCCTCGGACGCTGCACGCATCGTCTCGATCGCGAGGTGGCGTCGTTGCGCGCTGGTCAGCGGCGTGGCTCCGTCGAGGCTGATGAACTCCGCTTCCACCGGCACGCTCCGGCCGGCTTCGGGCCGATCCTCCTCGCCCGCGTACGGATCGCCGTACATCGCCACCAGCGCAATACGTACATCTTGGTCTCGCCCGATCCATTCGTACAGGGCATCGAGACCGGCCGCGAGTCCGTCCTTGAGCACTTGGCGCTCGCGGCGCTCACGGTCTGCCCGCCAGTCGGAGAATCGCGCGACCTTGGCGTCTCGCACCGTCATCGAGCCTGCCCAGGCTTGCTGAGGTACTGCCGGTGCGTCTCTCGGCTCGTCGTCGACATCGGGCCGTCGACAGTACGTCGGGCTTCGGCGCGGTACTAGTGCCTTGGGCACTAGTGCCCAAGGCACTAGTATGGATTGGTGGGACCTTCGGCGCGGGTCAGCCGGCCCTCAGCCCGTACGCGATCCGCCAGGCTCGCAACACGGGGATGAGAAGCTTGGTCAGCGTGCCGGCGCCCTCGCGCACGTTGCGGGTGCTGAGGCGAAGGCCCTCACCGCGCGCGCTGTCGCACGACAGCGCCAGGGCGGTCATCGAGGCCACCATCACCACGTGCCGTTCGCCGTTGCGAAGCGCCGCCGTCTCACGAAGCGCTCCGCCGATCACCTCCGACATGCGCTGCGCAGCGTCCTCGCGCGTCGGGTAGTAGTCGAGCCAGTTGTGCCCGTCGACCGCTGCGTCCTCGAACTGGTCGATGTAGCTGTCGAGCAGCGCACCCGCGCTGGCGACCCACACATAGGCATCGGCGGCGCGCCGGAGATCCTCCTCGGTGGTCGCTTCGTCGGCGGCGAGCGCCAACACCGCCATCGCGGTCAACAGCGAGCCGGCGCCGCCGGTCAGCTCCCACCAGCTGAGCTCCGTATGGCCGCCGAACTCCTGGGCGGCGAACTCCTTCATGTTCTCAGTGCGCCGCGGTACGTCACGGTCATGCTCGATCTCGAACGCCCGCGAGCGGCGCGCCTCGCGCAGCAGCAGCCCGCGTGCCTCGGGGTACTGAGCAAGCGACGCGCAGCCTTGCCGACAGGCAAACACGAGTGCGCGAAGGAACCCCCCGTCGTTGCCGATGGTGTCCTCGATGAGATGCTGGGGCGGCGCGGCGCCGTCGACGTCGAGGGCGTCGCGCGCGAGCCACATCAAACTGCCAGAACTGCCGTCGCGGCCGCGTGCGTCGCGTTCCAGGGCGATGTCGATGAAGTTGAGGAGCGTCTGGAACGCGACGAGCATGCGCAGCAGCTCCGGCCTGCGCCGCGAGGGCAACGTCCAGAACAACGCGGCACCATCGACCAGGGTCCGTCCTTTGGTCATCGCCTTGAGGACGTCGGAACGGACGGTCTCGTCCGGGATCGTCTGCGCTCGTGCGCTCCAGATCGCGAGTTCCGCCCTGACGGCGTTCAGGCCCCACCGCAGCTCGCGTCCGGCGCTGACGCCGAGCGCGAGCAGCTGCCGCAGCGTGAGCGGCGCGGGATCGGACCCGGCCATCGGCGGGCTCAGCTCCGCTGGCGACGTACGTCTACTCGCGCCAAGACGGCCGCACACGGGTCACGGCGTAGCCCGGAGCGATCAGGGCGACCAGCGAAGCACCGGCCACGACTGCCATGGCCATCGCGGCCGTCCCGAGCTGTATCCCTTCGGCCACCGGGAAGCCGGTGACCACCTGAATGCCGCGGGTGCAGAGCACCTGGCCGAGCAGCCCGAGCGCGCCACCGGCGACCGTCCCGGTGACGAACAGCACCGCGGTCTCGACGAGCAGCGCACGCCAGAGCAGACCTGTGCCGAGGCCGTGCACCTTCAACGAGGCGACCAGCGGACGGTGCTGCCACAGGAGGCCCGTCATGGTGGCGCTCATGGCCAGCACGGCCGCCAGCAGCGTGAGCTGCGCGATCTGTTGCAGGCGCTTCAGACCGCTGAGCCCCGCAGTCGCTTGCCGGTCGGCTCGCTGCGTGGCGCTTTCCACGCGGAGCGCTGACCTCGGACCGAGTGCGCGGGCCACCTGCCGGCCCGCCTCGGCTGCGCTCGTGCCGGACGCGGGACGCACGTGGTAGGCGGCAGCGGCGGTGGCTCCCCATGCGTGCGCGAAGTCTGACGCGTTCATCAGCAGCGCCCCGGCGGACCACCCGAGGTTCGTGGTGATCGCCGCCACACGGAGCTGCGCCGGCCTCGGGGTCGCCAGGGTGAAGCGCTCCCCCACGTGAAGCCCGAGGTCGTCGGCGAGCGCGCGGGAAACCGTCACCCAGCCGCCCGAGCGGATTCGTTGCGTCGCCTGCTGCTGATCTCCGTTCAGCACCTGGTGCGGTGGGATCGGGACCTGTGCGTCGCCGGGGACGCCGATGATCCATGCGCGCCGATCGCCGATGTCAAGGAGTCCGGCCCGGTAGAGCGCCACGCTGCCGACTGCGGGAAGCTGCGCGAGGGTGGACGCCGCGCTCGGCGGGAAGGACGTCGTGCCGTAGACGTCCCCTGCCCCGCGCGGGGCGACCCAGATCGGAGATGCCGCGGCGAGCCCGCGGACGTCGTCGGTCAGCCCCGCCGCGAGGTTGGTCCGTGCGCCTTCGAGTGCTGTCGCGCCGAACACGGCCACCGCGCCGGTGGCGACGATCGCCAGGGCTCGGGCGCGCCAGCGCCGCGCGCGCAGCTGCTGCAGCGCGAGCTCGACCGCGGCGAGCGAGCGTCCCCGTCGATTGCACCACTCCAGTCCCGCGACCGTACCGGCGAGGATCATCGGCAGGGACAAGACCAAGGCGGCCGCGAGCAGGACGAGCCCCACCACTGCGGCTCCCGGCGCGGCGACGGTGATCGCGATGGCCGCCGCCAGGCAGACGACTGCGAGGATCGGCAGCGGGCCGCTCAACCGCGATCGGTCGCTCGCGGGCTCAGGGGCAGGAGCGGGCCGCGAGTGGAAGGGCCGGCGGGTGACGACGATGTCTCGCACCGGCGCGAGCACGCCGAAGGCTGCGGCGAGAAGGCCTCCGGCGCCGGCGATGGCGATGCTCTGCCACGTGACGACCCGCTGATCGCCGATCGGGAACGCGCCGGAGAGGAAGCTGACGTCCGACGAGAAGCCCTGGCGCGAGACCAGCTCACCGACCGCGAGCCCGAGTGCCGTGCCGACGACCCCGACGACGGCCGCGTCGACCAACAGCGTCGCGAGCGTCGAGGCCGGCGGATACCCCTGGTCTCGCTGCTGGATCGCCAGCTTGCGCCGGTCTGCCGCGGTGACGAGCAGCGCGCAGACGGCGAACAGGAAGCCGACCAGTGCGCTGAGCACCGAGAAGATCGCTGATGCCTGGCTCGTCGGCTTGGCGGCCTGATCGAACAGCTTCGTCTCGTAGTCGGCGGGACGCACGTCGATGCGGCCGGCGGCGAGCCGCTCGAGCCCTCGTCGCACCGAGGCGATCTGCCCGGGCTCCGCCTCGACGAGAATTCGCGTGACCATGTGGCCCGAGCGGGCCAGCTGCTGGAGGTAGGCCAGAGGTGCCAGGGCCATCGACGTGTTCACCAGCGATCCGATCTGATCGCGACCGGCAACGACGGCGGGTTGGGTGATCGTCCGTCCGGCCAGCTGCAGGCGGACGTCGTCTCCGACGCTGACGCCGATCGCGCGGGCCGTCGGGGACGGGAGGACGATCGTCTGCTGCTCGGCGGCGTCCTTGCTCGTGAAGCCTTTGAGCAGGCTCCCACGAAGTCGCACGATCCGTGGATCCGCACCGAACAGCGTGACGGCTCGCTGGCCGCGAGGACCGACGACGTTGCCCGGCAGCTGCAGGACGGGCGCGGCGCGCCGGACGCCGGGCAAGGCCGTCACCTCGTCGTACATCTGGTCCGGGAATCCCGTCGAACCGCGAGACAGCAGTTGCAACTGGCTGTGGCCGACGAGGCCGTCGTTCATCGCACCGACCGGTCCCGAGAGCGAGGTCGAGGCGACTTGCGTCGCGTACAGGAGCGCGACGCCTGCGGCGATCCCGAGCACCGCAAGGAGCTCCTGGATCCACCGCCGCCGAAGGCGCACGCGGTACAGCGCGAGTGCGCTCGTCAGACGAAGCCGACCCGGCCTCGCCGGCGCCAGGCCCCAGCGCGTCAGGCCCACGGAGCCGGTGCGGCGTCGGGGCCGGAGTCGTGAAGGACTCCGTCCTGAAGGGTGTAGACCGTGTCGGCGTAGGCCACCGCGTGCTCGTCGTGAGTGACCAGCACCGTCGCCATCGCGCGCGAGTGCGTAGCCTCCTGCAGCAGCGCGAGGACCTCGCGGCTACGACGGCTGTCCAGGCTGCCGGTCGGTTCGTCGGCGAGAAGGACCCGGGGGTTCAGCGAGAGGGCGCGAGCGATCATGACTCGCTGTCGCTCGCCCATGGACAGGGTCTCGGCGCGGTGCTCGAGGCGGTGACCGAGACCCAGCTCCTCGAGCAAGGGCACGACGCTTCGGCGGGCGCGGCGCCAGCTGCCCGCGGTGACGACGACCTTGGTGGCGGCGTTGTCGAGCGCCGTGGCTCCGTCGAGGAGATCGGACTCCTGGTTGATCCAGCCGAGCACGTGCATGCGGTAGTGGGCGGCCGCCTTGCCGGAGAGGCCGCTCACCGCCTCGCCTTCCACGTACACCGCGCCGCTGTCAGGCGTCTCGATGCCGGCGCCGATCCGCAGGATGGTGCTCTTGCCCGAGCCCGACGGTCCATACAGCGCCACCATCTCGCCGGCCTCGACAGCGAGCGACAGTCCGTCCACCGCCCGCACGACCTCCGTGCCGGTGCGGTAGTGCTTCTGCACGTCGCGGAACTCGAGCAAGGGTGCGCTGTCCATTCTGTCCTCGGGGCGCGGCGCGCCGTGGACGGCTATGAGCCGCTGGCGTTCCGGAACGGCACGACCGTCCCCATCGACCGAGCGGGCGGTCCGTCGAGGCGACCCGCCTCAAGCGACCAGATCCGATCGGCGCCCTGCAGCTCGGTCAGCTCGGCGGCCGTCATCAAGACCGCGACGCCCTCGGCCGCGATGGAACGCAGCAAGCTGATGATCTTGGAACGACGAGCACCGCCGAGGCCGGCGACGGGGTCGTCGACCACGACCAGCTTGGGGCCGCGGACGATCGCCTGCGCGATCGCCACAAGCCCCCGCTCTCCATCCGAGAGCTCCGACCACGGCTCCGCGGCGGCCTCCGCAGCACCGACCCGGTCGAGCGCAAGCTGCGTGCGCTCGATCGCCGCCCGCCACGAGAAGCTGTTGAGCATGGTCGACGCGATCCAGGCCTCGACGGCCATGCTCTCCAACTCAGGGCCGCGCCGCGTCGCGAAGCCGATCTGACCATGCACCATGCCCCTGCGGTCCGGCTGCCGGCTGTCGTGTCCGTCGAACGTCACCCGTCCCTCGTCGGGTGCCAACACGCCCGCCGCGATCTTCGCAAGCGTCGTCTTGCCGGCGCTCCGATCGGCCCAGACACCGCCGAACTCGCCGGCGTCGAGCTCGAACGAGACATCACGCAGGACCTGGACCCGTCGGCGCCCACGCCAGTAGGAGACGCTCACCGCCTCGAGCTTCAGAAGCGCCGTCATCGAACTTCGACCTCGGCCGGATCGCCTTCGCCCGTCGCCGTCAGCGCCCGGCGCAGGTCGCGCAGGAGCCGTGAGCGCGCGGCCACCGCGCTTATCTCGATCGAGGCCAGCATGGCGGCCGAGATCGCCTCCCACGACGCGCCGCCGGCGACCAGCTCCTCGAGCTCGGGCGGTTCAAGCTCTCCGAGACGGGCCAGGCAGGCCCGCTCGGCCGCGGCCACGGTGTCGAGCAAGAACGGCACGTCCGTCCGCCGAGCGGTGCCGAGGCGGAGCCACAGCTCGGCGAACGTCTCGGGTGAGCGTTGCAGCCACTCCTCGAAACGGCGCTCGCCCTCGGGTGTCGCGGCGAACCGCCTCCGGCTGGGGCCGTCGGGCTCGCGGTCGAGAGCTGAGTCCTGAGGCTCGATCAGGTGGTCTTCGCTGAGCGCGCGGAGCGCCTTGTAGATGGCTCGCCGTGCGGGAACGACGGCGTCATCCAGCGGCCAGCGGCCGAGCTGCTCGACGAGGGCGTAGCCGTACGTCGGCCGTCGCGCCACCAAGCCCAACACCGCATATCGCGTTGCGTCCGACAACCGCCCTCCTCCATTAGAAACGAGAGCATATCCATGGCCGTGAACGTTGTGTTACACCTCGCCGTGACCCGGCCCTGCCAGTTGGCAGGGCCGGTTCCGGTTCATCGCCGACGCGGCGGGCACGGCACGAGCGCATCCACGGCGCGCCGTGACGAATCCGCGAAGCGCAGGATCGCGCGGAAGCGAAATCCGTCTCGCGGGCAGGAGTCCGGCAGCGGGATGCCGCCGGGGTGGTAGGCGATACGGCGACCCCGACTCGACCTGTAGTACGTGATCGACGGGCGGCCGACCGTGAGCTGCATGGTCGACAACGCGACGGGGGCTTCGAACGGCGGACGCGGGATCGGCGGGACCAGGATCGCGAGCCCCAGGCCGAACGACGGCGGCGGCACGTACAAGTACCCGGCATAGGTCAGCTGCATCCGGACGGGGTTGAACGTGTCGGCGGTGACGAGCAGTCCGGGCTTGCCGGCGACCGGAGCGCCTGCGTGCAACGCGATCACCGCAGCGCCGGCGAACCACTCGTCGTCGGTCAGCAGCAGCCTGGCGGTCGCCGTCGCCCGCCCGGTTCCCATCAGCGAATTGGCCGGGCACCCGGGGTGGCGGGAGGGAGCCATGACGCGCTTGATCTCAGCCTCGGTGCTGCTACACGACGCTGCGCCCAGCCGGCTGTCGCTCAAGCTCAGGCGGGCAGGAGTGAGCATGCGGAACTCCGTGAGCGCCGGCAGGTCCGGATCCAGCCGAAGGTCGAGACTGATCGCCGTCTCCTCGCCCAGGCGGACGCCGCGCGAGAACTCGACCGAGAAGCGGGCGGGCTCGACGGAGGCGGCCGCCGAGGACGATGCGACGCAGAGCGCCGCGAGGCAGGCAACGAACGCGCGAAGAGCCGTCAACGTCTGTTCCCTGATCAGTAGCTGAAGGAGCCGGTGGCGTCGATCGTCGCGGCCCACGTGGATCGGTTGACGACGCCGGTGAAGGTGCCGGACCCGTGGGCGTCGGCGTAACGACCGCTTCCACCGGCGATCCTCGCCGTCCCGTCGAACTTCGTCCGCAGCTCGATCGAGCGTGCGCGCCCGCTGACGTCGAGACGCAGCTTGCCCTTGCTGGTGCTGATCGTCACCGTCCCGCGCAAGAGCACCGAGTGAGACAGCGTGATCCGTGAACGCACCGAGCCGGCGACGGTGCCGGTCGCGCGGCCCGTGTGCTCGAACACACTGGACCCGGAACGCTTCAGGAGCTTCAGCGCCACATGCTCGTGGATCCTGGTCACGCTCGGCGCACGAGGCGCCGCGGTCGCCGGGTGGGCGCCCAGCGACGGAGTCGTGACCGCCAGGAGCGCTGCACCCGCGACGATTGCTCGGTGATGATCAGCCAGAGTACGCACGCGGCCGGAACGTAACAGGACCGCGGCGGCCGTGTCCATAGTTGGAAACAAGCTCGTTTTCACCGCACTCGGGCAGCGGGCTCCGGTCCACCCTGGCGCCGAGGCGAAGATCCACCCTGGAGCCGATGTGCGGCTGCGATCGCGCTGGGAGCATCGCCGCATGACCGAATCGCACGTGGTGACCGTTCGCGGTCTGAGCAAGAGCTATGGGTTGCGCCGGGTCGTCGACGACCTGGACCTCGACGTGGAGGCCGGCGAGGTGCTCGGCCTGATCGGCGCCAACGGCGCGGGCAAGACCACGACGGTGGAGTGCATCCAGGGGCTGCGGCGGCCCGACGCGGGCACGCTGCGGGTCTTCGGGCTCGACCCCGTCACGCAGGCCGAGCAGCTGCGCCCGCTGATCGGCAGCCAGCTGCAGGAGTCGGCGCTGCCCGACCGGCTGCGCGCCGGCGAGGCGGTCACGCTCTTCGCCGGCCGCGACGGACGCGACGGTGAGCGTCTGCTCGAGCAGTTCGGCCTGAGCGAGCGGCGGCGAACCGCGTTCGCATCGCTCAGCGGTGGTGAGCGACAACGGCTGTTCCTCGTCCTGGCGCTGCTGGGCCGGCCCCGACTCGTGATCCTCGACGAGCTCACGCAGGGACTCGACCCGGCCGCGCGTCGCGATGCTTGGGCCGCCGTCGACCAGCTGCGCCGGGACGGGACCACCGTGCTGCTGGTGACCCACGAGCTCGACGAGGCGGAGGTCCTCTGCGACCGTGTGGTCGCCATGCGCGCGGGCCGGATCCTCGACGCCGGCCGGCCCGAGGAGCTGGTCGATCGCCACGGGCGTCGCGCGACGATGCGGTGGGCGGCGCGGTCGGCCGACGGATCCGCCACGCTGCTGGACGAGCTGCGCCGCCTGCCCGGCGTGGCCGACGTCGCCGTCACCGAGCGCCACGTCGAGGTCCGCGGCGACCGCGCGGCGATCGCCCACGTCGGCGCCGCGCTGGTACGGGCCGAGGCGATCCCCGACGACCTCACCGTGCGCGTCCCGAGCCTCGAGGACGCGCTGCTGGAGCTGCTCGACGGGACCGCGGAGCACCTCTCACCACCCGCAGCCGAGCGCGAGCTCGTCGGAGCGGCGCGATGAGCGCCCAGGCGGGTCGTCTGCTGCGGACCGAGCTGAAGTTGATGCTGCGCGATCCGCTGGTGCTGACGTTCGTGTTCGTCTTCCCGGTCGTGACGATGCTGATCATCGGCGGGTCGTTCGGCACCGACCCCGACCCGGAGTTCGACGGCGCCAACCCCTCGCACTGGTACGTCGCGTCGTACCTTACGGTCGTGATCGCCGCCACCGGCCTCGTCATGATGCCCGTGCATCTCGCCTCCTACCGCGAGCGCGGCGTGCTGCGCCGCTTCGCCGCCGCAGGCTTTCCACGCTGGTCGTTCGCGGCCGCGCAGCTCGCGGTCGGGCTCGTCGCGATCGCCGCCGCCTCCGTGATCCTGCTCGCCGTCGCCGCACCCGTCTACGGCGTGCCCGCCATGCACCTCCCCGGGCGCACGATCGCGGGACTGCTGCTCGGCGCGATCGCGTTCGTCAGCATCGGCATCGTGCTCGGAACGCTGCTGCCGTCGGCCCGCTCCGCCCAGGCGGTGGGACTGATGCTGTTCTTCCCGTCCTTCCTGCTCGGCGCGGGCGGACCGCCACCGCAGGTCATGGGCGCCGCCCTGCGCTCCATCGCGCAGTTCCTGCCGCTCACCATCGTCACCGACGCCGTGCGCGAGCCGTGGCTCGGCGTGGGCACGCCGACCGGCTCGCTGTTCACCGTCGCGGGCCTGGCCGTCGCCGCGACGCTGCTGGCGGGACGGCGCTGCGCCCTGTGATGACCGCCGGTCGGCGCGGGCTCATCGAGGGCGCCCTGCGCCGGGCGAACGTGCTCGGCCTGGTGGCGCTGTCGCTGTTCGTCGCGATCGGCCTGGCCAGAAGGCTGCCCGAGGCTCCCGGCGTGGCCCTCGCGGCGGCGGCGACGGCGCTCACCGGCGGGCTGCTGATCGACCGCCTCGACACGCGCTTCCTGCTGCCCAGCGCCGTGCTCGGCACCGTCGGGGTGGCCGTGCTCGGCGACAACCGCGCCTCCTACGTCAGCTGGTTCGCCGTCTGCGTCTTCGCCGCGTGGTGCGTCCTGGGCGGTCGCGGCTGGGAGGGCCTGGCCTACTGGGCGGGCAGCCTCGCCCTCTTCGCCGCCGAGTGGCTCGTCGCCGAGGAGTCCGACCCCGGATGGGCTGCCTGGATGGCCGGCACGACGTTCACGGTCTGCGCCGCGGCCCTCGTCCGGCACGAGATCGGCCTCGTCAAGCAGCTGCGCGAGGCACAGGCCGGGCTGGCCGAGCGAACGCGGGCGCAGGAGCGCAACCGGATCGCCCGCGACCTCCACGACGTCATCGCCCACACGCTGACCGTCTCGCTGCTGCACGTGACGAGCGCCCGGCTCGCCGTCGAGCACGAGCCTGAGGACGCCGCGCGGTCACTGGCCGAGGCCGAGCGCCTGGGCCGCCAGAGCCTCGACGAGGTGCGAAGCATCGTCGGCCTGATGGGCACGCCCGCCGACGACGGGACGGCCGCGCCGGTCCACGGGATCGGCGAGGTGACCGACCTCGTCGACGGGTTCCGTCGCGCCGGCGCGGACGTCACGCTGACGATCGCCGGAGACCTCGGGCTCCTGCCGGCGACCACGGGGTCGGTGGTCTACCGGATCCTCCAGGAGGCGCTGACCAACGCCGCCAAGCACGCGGCGGGCCGCCGCACCGTCGTCCGCCTCGCCACGGCGCCGGAGCGTGTCGAGCTGGTCGTCGACACCGCCGGCGCCCCCGGCGCGGTCACCGGCGTCGGCCGCGGCACGCCCGGCATGCGCGAGCGCGCGGCCGCCCTCGGCGGTCACTGCACCGCCGGACCATGCGACGTCGGCTGGCGCGTCCACGCCTGGCTGCCGCTCGGGCCTGCGCCGGAGGTGGCGGCGACGTGATCCGCGTCCTGCTCGTCGATGACCAGGAGCTCGTCCGCGCCGGGCTGCGGGGCATCCTGCGCGCCGCCTTCGGGTTCGAGATCGTCGGCGAGTGCGCCGATGGCGACGACGCGGTCGCCGCCGTCCGATCGACGCGTCCCGACGTCGTGCTCATGGACGTACGCATGCCCCGCGTCGACGGCGTCGTCGCGACGCAGCGGCTGACCGGCGAGCACGACGCGCCGCCCGTGCTCGCCCTGACGACGTTCGACGACGACGACGCGCTGGCCGGCATGCTGCGCGCGGGCGCGGCGGGCTTCGTTCTCAAGGGCATCGCCGCGGACGAGCTCCAGCGCGCCGTCCGCGTGGTCGCCCAGGGCGGCGCGTGGCTGGACCCGATCGTGACCGGCCGCGTCCTGGCGGTCTACCGCACGACGCGGTCGCCGGCTCCCCGCCGCGACGGCGCGGCGGCCGCGCTGACCTCCCGCGAGCGAGAGGTGCTCGCCCTGATCGGCCGCGGTGCCACCAACGACGAGATCGCCCGGCTGCTCGTCGTCAGCCCGCTCACCGTCAAGACCCACGTCAACCACATCTTCTCCAAGCTCGACCTGCGCAACCGGGCAGCAGCGATCGTCTTCGCGTTCGACCACGGAATCACCGAGCAGTCCGCGGACTGACTGCATCGCCTCACCGTGCCGAAGGCCAGACCCGCCCCGGCGGGCGAACACCTGCGGATGCCGGCCGTCGGATCTACCGTCGGTTGCGACACAAGGAGACGTCATGTTGCAGAACGCGAAGGACGCGGCATTCGATGTCCATCCCGATCCGGACGAGTTCCTCCGGGCCGCCATGGACTGGCATTTCAGCCCGACCACGGGGTCGCCGTTCTGGTTGGAGCGAGCCAAGTCGTTGGACTTCGATCCGCGCACCGACATCAAGGGCTTCGAGGACCTGACGCTGTTTCCGAACGTCACCAACGAGCTGCGCGACGTCCGCGCGGAGGATCTGATCCCGCAGGGCTACGGACCACATCCGGAGGTCCTCGGGGTGTTCGAGAGCGGCGGAACCACCGGCGCCCCGAAGCGGATCGTGATGCTGCGTGAGTGGTGGGACCGCATGCTCGCCTGGCAGATCGCCCACCTGGACGCACGCGGAGAGCTGAGGGGCCGCGACTGGCTCTTCCTGATCCCGAGCGGGCCGCACATGGCCGGCGAGATGATGAAGCGCCAGGCGGCCGCCCTCGGCGGCCTGAGCTTCACGATCGACATGGATCCACGCTGGGTGAAGAAGCTGATCGCCGCGGGCAAGGCGGACGAGGCCGACGCCTACGCCGAGCACCTGATCGACCAGGCGGCCTTCGTGCTGCAGTCCCAGGACATCGGCGTCCTGATGTCGACGCCGCCGCTGCTGGAGCGGCTGGCGCGCCGCGACGACCTCGTCGAGCTGGTTCGCCAGAAGGTGCAGACGATCGAATGGGGCGGCGCGCACATGGACGCCGACACCCGGCAGCTGTACCGCACCGAGGTCTTTCCCGGGCTGACGCTCCACGGGGGCTACGGAAGCACGATGGTGCTCGGCGGGGCACCCGAGCGGCCGGATCTCACCGATGACGAGCCGTGCATCTTCGACCCGTTCTCGCCGTACATCACGTTCTCGGTCGTCGATCCGGAGACCGGGCGCGCGGTCGCCTACGGCGAGCGCGGCCAGGTGGTGATGAACCACGTCAGCCGGTCGTTCCTGCTGCCCAACAACCTCGAACGCGACATGGCCACCCGGATCCGGCCGCCCGAGGGCCAGGTCGGCGACTCGGTCGCCGACGTGACGCCGGTCCACCGGTTCGACGACGAGGCCGTGATCGAGGGGGTGTACTGATGGCCGCGACCGCTGAGCGGCTCGCCTTGGACGCCCTCGGCCCCGCCGGCGCCTATCACGCGCATGAGCGGCAGACGATCACCGACGTCGCCGGCAACCCGCTGGCCGACCTGAGCCTGGTGCCGAGGCTGTTCGTCACCCGCGCCATGGCGGCCCTTCACAAGGCCGACACCCTGCCGGTCGACGACCGCCTGGCCGCACTGGCCCGCGCCGGCGAGGCCCACGCCACGGAGACCGTCGCCGGCGTGTCGGCCGCCGACCACCAGCTCATGGTCAGCCGCGCCGCGGGCATGCCGATCTCGGTGGTGCGCTCGGCCGGCGAGGCCATCGCCCGCAGCGCCGCCCAGGCCTACCGCAGCGTGCAGCAGGCCCGGCCCGTCGGGGCCGTCAACCACTGGCGGGATCCCTTCACCCGCACCGGCCGGGGGGTGTGGACCAGGCGGGGCGACGTCTTCGCGGTGCACGCGCCAGGCAACCATCCAGGCGTTCACGGCCTGTGGCTGGAGGCGCTGGCGCTGGGCTACCGGGTCGCCGTCCGCCCCTCCCGGCGCGATCCGTTCACCCCGCATCGGCTGATCTCCGCGCTGCGCGCGGCCGGGTTCGGCGACGACCAGGTGATGCTCCTGCCGACCGGCTACGACGCCGCCGACGCGATCCTGCGCGAAGCCGACCTCGCGATGGCCTACGGCGGCGAGGACGTCATGCGCAAGTACGCGGCCATGTCGAAGATGCTGCCGCAGGGGCCCGGACGCTCGAAGATCCTGGTGACCGCCGACGTCGATTGGCGCGAGCACCTCGACGTGATCGTCGACTCGATCAGCCACGAGGGCGGGCGGGCCTGCGTGAACACGACCGCGGTCTTCGTCGAGGGCGACCCCACCCCGGTCGCGCAGGCGATCGCCGAACGGCTCGCGGCGATCCCCAGCCTCCCGCCGGAGGACGAGCGCGCGGTCCTGCCGGTGCTCCCCGTGGCCGACGCGCGGCCGATCGAGCGGTACCTGCTCGCCACGGCCGAGGGGACCACGCCGTGGCTGGGTGGCGACGGCGTCGTCGACGAGCTGGGCGACGGCAGCGCCGTGCTGCGTCCCGCCGTGCACCAGCTCGACCGGCCCGACGCCGCGCAGGCGGGCGTCGAGCTGGCCTTCCCCTGCGTCTGGGTCGCGCCCTGGACGCCCGAGGCAGGCCTCGAGCCGTTCAAGGAGACCCTGGTGCTCACCGCGATCACCCACGACACGCGCCTCGTGGATGCCCTCGTCGCCGAGCCGACGATCAGCAACGTCTACGTCGGAGACCACCCCACCTACTGGATCGAGCCGGGCATCCCGCACGACGGCTACCTCGCCGAGTTCCTGATGCGCACGAAAGCCGTCATCCGCGACTGAGGCCGAGCACGGCGGTGTGGTCGGCCGCACGCCGTGCCCGCGGCGCCGCCCGCCGCTCAGCCGCCGAACCGGAAGGCCGGCGGCGGACCGCCGCCGCCCCCGCCCTCGCCCCCGCCCCAGGTCAGCTTCGCGCCGAGGTGGCCGGTGCGGATCACGAAGAAGACCGAGGCGATCGCCAGGGCCGCGACCAGCACGCGCAGGCCGAGCATCGCCGGGCTCGCCAGCGCCCGGCGCCGCGCGTACAGCGTCCCGAGCAGCGCGAGCGTGAACAGCACGATCAGGATCCGCAGCGTCTCGCCCGCGGACGCGTGCGCGTCGATGGCCGCGGCCTCGCCGGGGGGCCCGCCGCCGCGGTCTGCCCGGAGGGCCTCGCCCGCGCCGACGGCCAGGATCGTCGCCGCGGTGGCGGCGACCGCGAAGATCCCGACCAGCAGCCCGTGGCGTTCGATCCACGCCGGGCGGGCCATGAGCGCCAGCGCCGCCACGCCGACCAGCGGCACGAGGATGACCGGGATGTGGATGAGCAGCGGGTGCGCGGGCAGCCCGAAGGCGCGGTGGATCTCGACCGGGATCAGCGCGAGCGAGAGCACCGTGAGCCCGAGCAGGATCAGCTCCCACGGCGGCGCGGCGGACGGCCGGCTCGGGATGGACGGAGGCGCAGCGGCGGAGGCGTCGGCGGACATGTCGGCGTATCTACCGGTGCAGACTGGGAGTTCGCCGAGAATCGGCGCACTCACCGCGGCCGTCGGTGGACACTGCGCGGGAAACCTGCAGATCGGCGAGTCCTACCGGATGCCGACGGCCACGGCGAGGACCACGAGCGGCACGGTGACACTCGCGCGCATCCCACCGTCGGCCCGGGCCTCGAGATGCAGGTCGCCGCCGTGGGCGGCGGCGACGGCGGCGACGATCGAGAGGCCGAGGCCCTGGCCGTCGGCGGAGCGGACCCGATGTCCGCCGAGGCGGCGGAACGGCTCGGCCAGGGCGCGTACGTCTCCGGGCGTCAGGTGAGCCCCGCCGTTCTCGACCACGAGCTCGGTGGACTCCTCCCGCTGCGTCGCCCGGATCCGCACCCAGCCGCCGGGCTCGTTGTGGCGGATCGCGTTGTCCATCAGGTTGTCGACCAGCCGGGCGAGCAGCGTCCGGTTGCCGTCGATCGCCGCGTCGCCCACGTCCTGCTCGACGCGGATGCCCCGCTCCGCGATGCCGTCGCCGAGCGAGTCCAGCGCCGCGGCGACGAGCGGCGCCAGCGCCACGCGGTCGCGCTCGTCCACCGTGCCGTGCTGGGCGCGAGCCAGCATGAGGAAGCTCTCGAGCAGCCGCTCGGCCTGGTCGAGGCCCTCGCGCACCTTGTCGCCGAGCGCGGCGACCTGCGGCGGGACCGGCTCCGGCTTGCCGGTGGCGACATCCACCGACGTGCGCATCATCGCCAGCGGCGTACGCAGCTCGTGCGAGGCGTTGGCCACGAACCGTCGCTGGGAGGCGAACGCCTCCTCCAGCCGACCGAGCAGCTCGTCGATCGTGTCGCCGAGGTCCTTCATCTCGTCGCGGGGGCCCTCCATCGCCAGGCGTTCGTGAAGGTTGTGATGGGAGATGCGCCGGGCACTCGCCGTCATGGTCCGCAACGGGCGCAGCGCGCGGCCGGCCATCAGCCAACCGAGGCCGATCGAGAGCACCGACATGATCGCGAGCGCGACGCCCGACTGCGTGAGGAGCTGGCTCAACATGCGCGAGCGCTGGTCGCCCGCTTGGCTCCGCATGGCGTCGAGGTCCGGCAGCGGCGGCGCCGGCTGGTCGCCCGCGCCGGGGAGCTGGTCGAGCTTGACGACGACGAGATGGCCGCTGTTGTGCCGGACCAACACGTACGTGATGGTCAGCACGGCGACGCCGGAGATCAGGAACAGGGCCCCGTACAGCATGGTCAGCCGCAGGCGCAGGGTGCGGTGGGGCAGCGCCGGCACGGCGGCGAGTCGTCTGAGGGCGGCGGCGGTCACGGGGGCATTGTGGGCGATGCGTGCCTCGAGCCTGCCGCACCGCAGGTAACAGCGAGGTAACGGCCCACGTTTGGGCCGCGTTACCGCGCGACTCCTACAACTCGCTCCGTCAGCGAACCCAAGCGACCCATCAGGAGGTCGACGCACATGGAGCACCCCACGAAGGACATCAACAAGGGACACGTGACGTGGCCGGCGCGCCTGCCGGCGGCGCTCGCGCTGCTCGGCGCGACGCTCGCGCTCGGCGCCTGCGGCGGCACCGCGTCCGACGACACGAGCACGGCGGGCTCCGGCGACGGCGGCGCGGCCGCGGCCGCGGCCGCCGGGAGCGGCGGCGGCTCGGCCGCTGAGACGTCGGACCAGGCCGTGAAGTACTCGCAGTGCATGAGAGAGCACGGCATCAAGGAGTTCCCCGACCCGCAGAACGGCCGCCTCACCCTCCGCGCCGGCCCCGGCAGCGGGCTGAACCCGGATTCGCCGGCGTTCAAGGCGGCGGAGAAGGCCTGCCAGTCGCTGGCGCCGGCCGGCGCCCAGAACGCAGGCGGAGGGGCTGGCCAGAACGCCGCCCTGGATTTCGCCAAATGCATGCGCGGCAATGGCGTGCCGAAGTTCCCCGACCCGGAGACCTCCCGCGGCAAGGTGACGATGCGGCTCACGCCCGACTCGGGCGTCGATCCCAACTCGGCGAGCTTCAAGGCGGCCCAGGCCAAGTGCGGCAGCATGATGCCGGGCGGCGCGACGCAGGGGACGGCGCCGTGAGGGTGCGTGGCAGACGCGCCGCGGGCGCCGCCGCGGTCGGGGCCGCCGCCGCGGCGGCGGCCGCGATCGCGGTGGCCGGGCCGTCCGGCCCGACGGGCACCGCAAATGCCGCCGGCGCGTCGCGCCCCTCCGGGTCGGTGTCGACCGTCGAAGAGGGCGTGCTGACGTCGCAGGTCTCCGCCTCGGGCAGCGTCGGCTACGCCGCGCACTCCGACGGCTCGCCGTGGGTCCTCGTCAACCAGGCCGCCGGCGTCTACACCGGGCTCCCGCAGGCCGGCGACGTCAAGGGCTGCGGCGAGGTGGTCTACCGAGTCGACAACGAGCCGGTGGTCCTGGTCTGCGGGCGCACACCGCTGTACCGGGCGCTGTCGCGCGGCATGACCGGCCCAGACGTCCGCGAGCTCAACCGCACGCTCGTGCGCCTCGGCTACGCCGACGCGGACGAGCTCGACCCCGGCTCCGACGACTTCACCTGGCACACGACCGAGGCGCTGCGAGACCTCCAGGAGGACCGCGGCGCCGACGAGACCGGGACGCTGGCGCCGTCAGCCGCCGTGGTGGCGCCCGGCCGGCTGCGCGTCACGAAGGTCACCGGGACGCTCGGCACCCCGGCGCGCCCGGGAGCGCCGCTGGCCCAGGCCACGTCGACGCGCCGGCAGGTCGAGGTCGACCTCGACGCCTCCGACGCCGCGGGCGTCGGCGAGGGCGACCGCGCGGACGTCACGCTGCCCGACAACACGACGGCGCGCGGGCGCGTCACCGAGGTGGGGACCGTCGCGACCGCCGACACGGGCCAGGGCGCCGGCGGCGACGCCACGCCCAAGCTCCCCGTGCACATCACGCTCGACGACCGCGGCAAGGTCGCCGGCCTCGACCAGGCGCCGGTCCAGGTCCAGCTCACGACCGCCCGCATCAAGGACGCGCTGAGCGTGCCGGTCACGGCGCTGATCGCGCAGGCCGGCGGCGGCTACGCCGTCGAGGTCGCCGGGGCCTCGGGACCCCCGCGGCGCGTGCCGGTCCAGCTCGGTCTCTTCGACCACGCGCACGGGCTCGTGCAGGTCACCGGCTCCGGGCTGGCCGCCGGGCAGAAGGTGGTGACCCCGGCCGCATGACGTCGCTGCCCACCATGACCGCGGCTGCGGCGGCCGGCGCGGCCGCCCCGCGCGCCGTCCTCGAGCTCGAGAACGTCACCAAGTCCTACGGGTCGGAGCCGCCGGTGCAGGCGCTGGGCGGCGTCAGCCTCACCGTCGCGGCCGGCGAGCTGCTCGCCATCGTCGGGCCGTCCGGCTCGGGGAAGACGACGCTGCTGCACATCATCGGCACGCTGGACCGGCCGACATCCGGGACGGTCCGCGTCGACGGCGTCGACGTCGCCGACCTCGACGACCGTGGGCTCGCGGCGCTGCGTGCGCGAAGCATCGGGTTCGTCTTCCAGCAGTTCTTCCTCGCCGAGCACTCGACCGTGCTGGAGAACGTCGCCGACGGCCTGCTCTATGCCGGCGCCGGCGTCGCCGAGCGGCGCGAGCGCGCGGCGGCGGCGCTGGACGCGGTTGGCCTCGGCGACCGCAAGGGGTTCCGCCCCGGAAAGCTCTCGGGCGGGCAGCGCCAGCGCGTGGCGATCGCCCGCGCGCTCGTCGGCCGTCCCGCGATCCTGCTCGCCGACGAGCCGACCGGCAACCTCGACAGCGCCTCGGGCGCCGCGATCATGGAGCTGCTCGACGGGCTGAGCGCGGCCGGCGCGACGATCGTGGTCATCACCCACGACCGCGAGCTCGCCGCCGGCATGCCGAGGCACGTTGAAGTCCTCGACGGCCGCATCGTGCACGACAGCGCGCTCCCGGAGGCGGCATGAGCGGCGCACGCAAGCGCGCGTTGACGCCGGCGCGGCTGCGCGCCGGCGACGTCGCGCGCGTGGCCGGCGTGGGCCTGCGCACCCGCCCGCTGCGCGCCGGCCTGTCGGCGCTCGGCATCGCGATCGGCGTGGCGGCGATCGTCGCCGTGCTCGGGCTGTCGTCCTCGTCGCAGGCGGGCCTGCTGGCCGAGATCGACCGGCTCGGCACCAACCTGCTGACCGCGAGCAAGGGCCAGACGTTCGCCGGCGAGGAGGCCCAGCTGCCCACGACCGCGACGCGGATGATCGGGGGCGTCGCGGGCGTGCAGGACGTCGCGGACACCGCCACCCTGCCCGGCGTCAAGGTGTTCCGCAGCCCGCTCATCTCCAGCGCCCAGACCAACGGCCTCGTCGTGCAGGCGGCGAGCCTTGACCTCCTGCCGATCGTCGCGACCAGGGTCGCACAGGGGCGCTGGCTCGACGCGGCGATCGCGACCGAGCCGGTCGTCGTGCTCGGCGCCGCGGCCGCCGAGCGGATGGGCGTCGACCGCGTCGTGCCGGGCGACCGCGTGTGGCTCGGTGGCCAGTGGTTCACCGTCGCGGGGATCCTCGCGCCGGCGGTGCTCGCCCCGGAGATCGACACGAGCGCCCTCGTGGGGTACCCGGCGGCCCGACGCTACCTGCACTACACGAGCACCGTCGGTGGGCGGGTGACCTCGGGTCCGCCGACGACGGTGTACGTGCGCGCCGACACCGCACGGGTGGAGGCGGTACAGGGCCTACTCGCCCAGACCGCCAATCCCGAGGCGCCCAACGAGGTCGACGTCAGCCAGCCGTCCTCGGCGCTCACCGCGCGGGCGGCGGCCAAGAGCGCGACGAACAGCCTCTTCCTCGGCCTCGGCGCGGTGGCGCTGCTCGTCGGGGCGGTGGGCGTCGCCAACATCATGATCATCGCCGTGCTGGAGCGACGCTCGGAGATCGGGCTGCGCCGCGCGCTCGGCGCGACGCGGGGGCAGATCCGGACGCAGTTCCTGGTCGAGGCGATCGTGCTCGCGCTGCTGGGCGGCGCGGTCGGGGTCGGCCTCGGTGCACTGGCGACCGCCGTCTACGCCGACGTCAAGGGCTGGGCCGTGGTCATCCCCGCCTCGGCCTGGGCGGGCGGCATGGGCGCTGCCGTGGCCATCGGCGCCGTGGCAGGGCTCGCCCCGGCGCTGCGCGCGGCGCGCCTGTCGCCGACGGAGGCGCTGCGGACGGTGTGAGGGACGCGTCGCGCGGCGCCCGCTCAGGCGGCGGGCCGCGCGACGCGGTAGCCCACGCCCGGCAGCGTCTCGATCGCACTCGGGTTGTCGAGCTTGCGTCGCAGCCGGCTGATCGTGACCTGGACGGTCTTCGTGAACGGGTCCGCGTTCTCGTCCCAGGCGCGCTCGAGCAACTCCTCGGCGCTCACGGCGCGCGGCGCGGCCCGCAGCAGCGCGTCGAGGACCGCGAACTCCTTGGCCGACAGCGCCAGCGGCCGCCCGTCGTCGGATGCGGTGCGGGCCAGCGGGTCGAGCTCGAGGCCGGCCGCTCGCAGCACCCGCGCCTGCGCCTGCGGCCGGCGGCGGGCGAGCGCACGGACGCGCAGGACCAGCTCGGGGAAGTGGAAGGGCTTCGGCAGGTAGTCGTCGGCACCGAGCGCCAGGCCGGCGACACGCTCGCCCGGCGCGCCGGATGCCGTGAGCATCAGGACCATCGCGGGGTGCTCGCTGTCGACCACCATCCGGCAGACCGTGTCGCCGTGCATGCCGGGCAGGTCCCGGTCCAGGACGACCACGTCGTAGTCGTGCAGCTGCAGCTTGGCCGCAGCGTCGATGCCGTCGTAGACGACGTCGACGGCCATTGCCTGATCGCGCAGCCCCTCGGTGATGTCGTCGGCGAGGCGGCGGACGTCTTCGACGACAAGAACCCTCATCGCCGCGCATGATCGCGGGCGGGGGTAACAGGGAGGTAACGGCGCGCGGATCGCCCCTGCCGTGGATCCGATGCGCCGCCTGGTGTCCTCGCACCTGGACATCAGCGCCGCCGCACGGCGGACGCTGGACCCGGGAGTGACGTGGCGGGGCTGGCACCTGCCGGCCCTGTTCGAGGCCGCGGTGATCGTGGCGCTCGGCCTGGCCATGCTCGGGATCGCGATCTGGGAGTTCTCGGCCAGCGAGTAGCGGTGGCCGGCCGCCGTCCGCGACATGATGGTGGTGATGGCTCCAGACGACGCACCCGACGACGCCGGCGCCGAGCGGCCCGTGTCCTATTGGGCCTACCTGGGCCTCGACGAGATCCTCGCCGCGCAGCGGCCACGTTCCGACGAGCACGACGAGATGCTGTTCATCGTCATCCACCAGGTCTCCGAGCTGTGGTTCAAGCAGCTGCTGCACGAGCTCGCGCACCTGCAGCGCAGGCTCGAGGCCGGCGACGCGACGAGCGCCCTGCACACGCTGCGGCGCGCGCTCGCGATCCTCAAGACGCTCGTCGGCCAGATGGACGTCCTGGAGACGCTGACGCCGCGGCAGTTCCGTAGCTTCCGCGACCGCCTCGGGCCGGCCAGCGGCTTCCAGTCGGCCCAGTTCCGCGAGCTGGAGGCCGTGCTCGGCGGTCGCGACGAGCGGGGCCTGGCGTCGCACGCGGTCGACGGGCCCGCCCACCGGGCCATCAGCGCGGCGATGACGCGCCCCGCGGTCTTCGACTCGCTGCTGCGCTACCTGCGCGGATGCGGCTACGAGGTGCCCGCCGAGGCGCTTCACCGCGACGTCAGCACGGAGTACGAGTCGCACGCCGGCGTGCAGGAGGTGCTGCTGCGGGTCTACGGCGACGAGCGCCTCGGCGCGCAGATCTGCGAGCGGATGGTCGACGTCGACGAGGGCGTGCAGGAATGGCGCTACCGCCACGTCAAGCTCATCGAGCGCACGATCGGCGGGCAGCCCGGCACGGGCGGCTCGGCCGGCGCCGAGTACCTGCGCCGCACGCTGTTCCGCCCGTCGTTTCCCGATCTGTGGGCGGTGCGCAGCCGCCTGTGATCGCGCTGGACGACCTGCGTCGCAGCCCGAACGCCCTCGCGCCGCACTACTCGCGCTTCGGCGTCGCCGACCGGCTGCTGCTGTCGGGCCACTCCCACCAGGCATGGCCCGACGTCGCCCGCGAGGGGCAGCTCGAGGCGTTCGACGACGCGGCGCGCCACGCCGACGAGAAGTGGGCGCTCGCCTTCGCCAAGGCCGACAGGGTCCGCGACGGCTTCCGCGCGCTCCTCGACGATCCGGCGGCGGAGATCGCGCTCGGCGTCAACACGCACGAGCTCGTCGTGCGGTTCCTGTCATCCCTCGACCTGCGCCGGCGGCCGCGCCTGGTGACCACCGACGGCGAGTTCCACACGCTGCGCCGCCAGCTCGACCGGGCCGCCGAGGCCGGCCTGGAGGTCGTCCGCGTCGCGGCCGCGCCGGCCGACACGCTCGGACAGCGGCTGGCCGCCGCGATCGACGATCGCACCGCCGCGGTCCTGGCCTCCGCGGTCCTCTTCGAGACCGGCGGCGTCGTCGGTGACCTCCGCGCCGCGGCGCAGGGGGCGGCGCGTCACGGAGCCGAGCTGCTCGTCGACGTCTACCACGCGCTCGGCCCCGTGCCGTTCTCGATCCGCGACGAGGGGCTCGAGCAGGCGTGGATCGTCGGCGGCGGCTACAAGTACCTGCAGCTCGGCGAGGGCAACTGCTTCCTGCGCGTGCCCGCGCACGCCGGCGCGCTGCGCCCCGCGGTGACCGGCTGGTACGCGGAGTTCGGCGCGCTGGCCGAGCGCCGGGCCGGCGAGCGCGTCGCCTACGGCCGCGGCGCGCAGCGCTTCGCCGGCGCGACCTATGACCCCACGAGCCACTATCGCGGCGCCCGCGTCCTGCGCTTCTTCGCCGAGCAGCAGATGACCCCGGCGCTGCTGCGCGACAGCTACCGCCACCAGGTCGCGCGGCTCGCGCACGGCTTCGACGCGCTCGACCTGCCGGCGGCCGTCGTCAGCCGTGACCGCTCCACGCCGCCGGGGCGGATCGGCGGCTTCCTCGCGCTGCGATCGGCCCACGCGGGCACGCTGCGGGACGCGCTGGCCCGCCGCGGCGTGCTGACCGACAGCCGCGGCGAGTTCCTGCGGCTGGGCCCCGCGCCCTACCTGTCCGACGCGCAGCTGGACGCCGCGATCGGGGCGCTGGGCGACGCCGTGGCGTCCCTGGGCTGAGGTCGGCTCCTCAGAACGCGGCCGCGCCGGCCTCGGCGACCTCCTGGTCCTGCTCGACGGACCCGCCGCTGACCCCGATGGCACCGACCACGCGGCCGTCGGAGACGAGCGGGATCCCGCCGGCGAACACGATCACGCGCCCGCGGTTGCTGGCCTCGATCCCGTACAGCGGGCCGCCCGGCTGGGCCAGCGGCGCCAGGTCCTTGGTCGGCATGTCGAACGCGCGCGCGGTATAGGCCTTGCTCTGCGCGATGTCGATCGAGCCCAGCCACGCGTCGTCCATGCGGGCGAAGGCGACGAGGTTGCCGCCTTCGTCGATGACCGCGATGTTCATCGGCACGCCGATCTCCGTGGCCTTGACCCGCGCGGCCTCGAGAATGGCCTGACCGCCGCTGAGCGTGACCGTCCGTGCCGACCGGGTCGCAGTCCCGCCGTCGTTGTTGGTGTTGGTGGAGAGTGCCACTGCTGCCTCCTGGTGTGGTGTTGGTGGTTTGGTGACGTGTTCTCAGAGATGCGCCGGTCGCTTCGTCGTGCGATGCAGGAACCGATCGGTCTGCGCGGACTCGCGTGCCGAGACGACGCGGTCGTGATGCGGCGAGAGCCGGCAGACCGGATCCGCGGCCGCCGCGTCGCCGGTGAGCCGCAGCGCCTGGCAGCGGCAGCCGCCCCAGTCCACCTCCTGGCGTCCGAGCGGGCACGTGCGGCACGGCTCCTGCATCCAGTCGGTCCCGCGGAAGCGCGCGAAGGCGTCGGACTCGTTCCAGATCCAGTCCAGCGGATGCTCGCGGACGTTGGCGAGCTGCAGCCCCGGGATCGTCGACGCCGCCTGGCAGGGCAGCACGTCGCCGTTGGGCGCGACCACCATCGCCGTCGCGCCCCACCCGCCCATGCACGGCTTCGGCAGCTCCTCGTAGAAGTCGGGGAGCACCCAGAGGACGTCGACCTTCGGGCCGACACGCTCGCGGAAGCGCTGGACCGCCTCCTCCCCGCGCCGCAGCTGCTCCCACGACGGCATGAGCGCCTCCTGATTCGGGACGGCCCAGCCGTAGTACTGCGTGTTGGCCAGCTCGAGCCGCTGCGCCCCGAGCTCGAGCGCGAGGTCGAGCAGCTCGGCGATCCGATCGAGGTTCTGGCGGTGCAGGACGCAGTTGATCGTCAGCGGGAAGTCGAGCTCCTTCGCCAGGCGCGCGGCCGCGATCTTCTTCGCGAACGACCGGTTCCCGGCGATGCGGTCGTTGTCCTCGGCGTTCGGGCTCTGGAGCGAGATCTGCACGTGGTCGAGCCCGGCCGACTTGAGCGCGTACGCGCGCTCGCGCGTGAAGAGCGTGCCGGCGGTGATCAGCGACGAGTACAGACCGGCGTCGCGCGCGGCCGCGCACAGCTGGACGAGATCGCGGCGCAGCATCGGCTCGCCGCCGGTCAGCGCGAGCTGCAGGACGCCGAGCCGGCGCGCCTCGCGGAAGGTCCGGATCCAGTGCCCGGTCGCGAGCTCGGCGCGATGCGTCTCGCCGCCGATGTCGAGGGGGTTCGAGCAGTACGGGCAGTGCAGCGGGCACTGGTAGGACAGCTCGGCGACCAGCGTCAACGGCCTACGCTGCGGCATCGATCACCAGTCCTCGCTGGGTCATGGCGTCGACGAGCCCGCGGACGTCGTCGCGGAGATCGAAGCCCTCGTAGCGCGCAGAGAGGGCGATGACGATCTCATCGAGCGACCGCTTCCCGTTGCACAGCTCGAGCACCTCGGCCGCGGTGGGATTGAGCCGCACGAGACCCTCGGGGACCAGCAGCACGTGCTCCCCGCGCACCTCGTCATACAGAAGCCGCGCGCCGGTGACGAGGCGCGGACGCGTCATCCGTCCGGCCCCGGCGGCTGCGTGTCGCCGCGGTCGATGGCGTCCAGCTGCGCCCACAGCATCTCGGTCTTGAAGCGGAGCGCAGCGACGGCAGCCTCTTGCTGCTCGTGCGTCCGGCAGCGCCAGAGCGTGAGGTGAAGGGCGTACTGCGCGTCGCGTGGCGCCTTCACGAGCCGTGTGCGGAAGTACTCGAGCCCCGCGGGATCGATCCACGCGTAGTGGCGCTCGAGCGCCTCGAGCCGCACGCGGATCGCGGCCGGCCCGAACAGCTCGGTGAGCGAGGACGCGACCGCTTCGATCCACGGCCTCTGGCGCGCGAAGTTCACGTAGGCGTCGACGGCGTAGCGCACGGCCGGGACGACGCGCTGCTCGGACAGCAGCTCTCCTCGCGAGACGCCGAGCGCCTCGCCGAGCCGCAGCCACGACTCGATGCCGCCCGTTCCGTCGGTCGCTCCGTCGTGGTCGATGATGCGCCGCACCCACTCGCGCCGGACCGCGACCTCGGGGCAGTTCGAGAGGATCGCCGCGTCCTTCAACGGGATGCACTTCTGGTAGTAGAAGCGGTTCGCCACCCAGCGCCGCAGCTCGTCGGGCGTGAGGTCTCCCGCGTCCATGCGCCGGTGGAACGGATGCTGGTCGTGGTAGCGCGTGCCCTGCGCGCGCAGGCGGGCGATGAACTCCTCGGGGCGCCATGGCGCGCGCGCGCCCGTCGGTCTCGTGGCGCTCTCGGTCATAGCTCGATCTCGAGGCCGTCGTAGGCGACTTCCACGCCCGCGCGGCGGACCGCGTCGCGTTCGGGAGAGTCCTCGAGCAGGATGGGGTTCGTGTTGTTGATGTGGACGACCGCCTTGCGGGGTCGCTCCAGTCGCGCGAGCTCCTCGAGCGTTCCTTCTGGCCCCGAGAGCGGCACGTGTCCCATGTCGCGCGCGCTGCGCGGCGAGATGCCGAGCCGGGCGAGCTCGTCGTCGTGCCAGAAGGTCCCGTCGACGAGCGCGAGATCGCTGGTTCCGAGCCGGGTCAGGACGCCGTCGTCCAATCGGGCGAGGCCGGGGACGTAGGTCACGACGCCGCCGCCGGCGCTGTCGCGGAAGACGAATCCGGTCGCCCCGAGCTCGACGTCTGACCCGTCCAGGTAGCGCGGTGCGTCGCCGCCCACCGGGAACGACTCGACGGTCAGGCTCGACCCCTCGAGCGGCCGCGCGCACCCGGGTTCAAGGGTCTGCCACTCGACCCCGCAATACCGTTCCAGAATGGTCAGCACCGGATACCCGCTCCGCAGCGCGCGCTCGACGCCCTCATCGCCGAACACGCGCACGGGCGTCGTCGACTCGCGCAGGAGCAGCAGCCCTGCCGTGTGGTCGATCTCCGCATCGGTCAGGAGCACGCCCGCGACCGGCGGCGTGCGGACGCCGTCGACCTGCCGTGGCGTGAGCGTCTCGAGCTGCTGGCGCAGATCCGGCGAGGCGTTGACGAGAAACCACGGGCCCTCGTCGCCGCGGATCGCCAGCGACGATTGCGTACGGGGGCGCGCCCCCACACGCGCCCGTGCGGCCTCGCACATCGCGCATCGGCAGTTCCACTGTGGAAAGCCGCCGCCGGCGGCCGAGCCGAGAAGGTGAACACGCACGTGGCAGAGGAGGCGGGACGCGGGAGGCACCGGGCCTCACGGCGGCCGCAGCCTTCTATCGGTGGTGCAGGTAGGACGTGACTTCTGAGCAAAGGTCCACGAACTCGAACTCCGGCTTGATCCACGCCATAAGACCCTCTCCATCGGTAGAACCCGCGTGGTCGAGCAGGACGCTCCGGAACGCGGGCTTGACTCGGAGGGAATCTGCCCGCAACACCCGCCGACGGGCATCGTCCCGGGGGCCAGTGCGTCCCAGCCCTTGGACGAGACCACGCCCGAGGGGCAGCGCACGCCGTGCGCAAGGACGGGCCTCCGGCACAGCCGTGGCGACCACGATGCGCAGCATCGAGCCGAACCGATGCACGTCGCCGTAGCCGCGGCCGACCCGTACGCCGTCGGCGCCGACCTCGTCGCGGCCGCGGTGGGCCCGCGCGCCTCGCAGCTCGGTGCCCCCCCGCGCGCGGTTGCGGATGCCGATCCGGTCGCGATCGTGTACGGGAACCCCACCGACCCCGCGCCGCTCGCCGTCGTCGCGCTCGAGCCGGACGTCGACGGACTGCGGACGGCTGCGGCGCGGGCGGTGCGCGCGTGCCGGGGCGGCGGGACCGTCGCGTGGGCACTCGACACGTCCTTGCCGCTCCCCGTCGCAGAGCAGGTCCGCGCGCTGGCCGAAGGCGCCGTCGTCGGCGGCTACGAGGCCCGCCGTTGGCGCAGCGGCGAGCGGCCGCGCGGCGTCGAGCGCTTCGTGATCTGCGGCTGCGACGACGATCTCGCGCCCGTGGCCGACCGCGCAGCGCTCGTCGCGCGCTGGACGAACGTCGCCCGCGAGCTGGTCGACGCGCCTCCGAACGTCATCTCACCGGCGGGGCTCGCGGAGCGGGCGACCGCCTTCCCGGGGCTTCGGGCCGAGACCGTCGACCCCGGCGAGGCCGGGCTCGGCGCGCTCGCCGCCGTCGGCGCGAGCAGCCCGGCGCGGCCGCTGCTCCTCGTGCTCCGGCACGAGCCGCGCGACGCGCCGGACGCACCGCGGCTGGCGCTCGTCGGGAAGGCGGTCACGTTCGACACGGGCGGCTACTTCCTGAAGCCACAGGCAGACATCGTCCGCCAGAAGGCCGACATGGCGGGCGGCGCGGCGGTCGTGGCGGCGCTGGGCGCGATCGCCGAGCTCGGCCTCCCCCTGTCGGTCACCGGTGTCGTGCCGGCCTGCGAGAACATGCTGAGCGGCAGCGCGATCCGGCCCACCGACGTCGTCAGGACCGCTGCCGGGCTCACGGTCGAGGTGACCAATCCCGACGCCGAGGGGCGCCTGATCCTGGCCGACGCGCTGTGGTACGCACGCCGCGACGGCGCGACCCACCTCGTCGACCTCGCGACGCTGACGGGCGCCTTGCGCGCAGGCATGGGCGACCTCTACGCCGGCGTCTTCGCGGCCGACGAGTCGTGGCGTGACGCCGTCGTCGAAGCGGGCAACGCCAGTGGCGACCTCGCCTGGCCGTGGCCGCTTCACCCGCGCTATCGACCGCTGATCGACTCGACCGTGGCCGACCTGCGCAACACCGCCGGAAAGAGCTTCGGCTTCCCGATCGTCGCCGCGACGTTCTTGCAGCAGTTCGCCGGCGACGGGCCCTGGGCGCACGTCGACATGCTGGGCCCCGCGTTGGTCGACGACGATCGCGGCGACGCGTTCGGCCCGGGCGCGACCGGCTACGGCGTCCGCATGCTCATCGAGCTCGCCACGCGGCTGAGCACGGCGGCCGGAGCATGAGTTGGTCGCGGGGCCGGTCCGATCCGGCACACGGGACAGCCGCCGGCGCGGACGTCGATGGCACGATTGAGCACGCCGTATCGAAGCCTTCAACAACGACCCCGAGGGGTTGCCATGAACGAGATGGACGCCCTCGCCGGGCTACATGGATCAGACAGGCAGGTCGGGTCGATGCTGGGTCGGCTGCCGCTCCGCGGACGCCGCCTCGGATACGCCGCGGAGGGACCTGACGGCCGCCTCCGCGGCCGCGTGCGGATCCCGCTCGACGAGATGGTCTGGGATCCCGCCATCCTCGTCATGCCCCACGGGGGTGAGATCGAGCTCGAGCTCACCAACGACGACCAGAACACGCATTGCGCGCTCTTGCCGAGCAACGGCGACCACCAGTTCCTCTGGCTGCCGAACAACTCGCGCGGAACCGCCACCCTCGAGCTCGACGGCCCGGGTTGCTACTGGTTCAGCTCGATCATCGGCAACGACGAAGGCCAAGGCCTGATCGGGGCGATCGTCGTGCAGGGCAGCACTCCGCCGGAGGCTCGCCTCGACCGCCCGCCGCAGCCACGATCGTAGAAGGAGCACGTGATGACAGACAGCTACGTAGATGCAGGCCATGCCGTCGATCAGGCATCGCTGAGCGGCGTCGTCGGGAGTGCGCCGCCCGTGGTCCGGGACGTCACGTACGACCGGATTCGCGAGGCCCGCTCGGAACCGCAGAACTGGCTCACGTACTACGGCGCCTACGACGGGCAGCGCTACAGCCCGCTGGACCACGTCAACACCGAGAACGTCCGCCGGCTCGCTCCCGCGTGGGTGTTCCAGGCCGGCGCGTCCGGCCTGTACGCGGGTCCGTCGACGTACTCGTTCGAGGCCGCCCCGCTCGTGGTGGACGGCGTCATGTACGTCTCGGGCTGGGATGGCTGGGTCTGGGCCCTGGACGGCCGGACCGGGCAGGAGCTGTGGCGCTACAAGCACGCGATCCCGTCCGACACGCAGCTCTGCTGCGGCAACGTGAACCGCGGCGTCGCCGTGGCGAAGGGCAAGGTCTTCGTCGTCACCCTGAACGCGCATGTGCTCGCGCTCGATGCCGAGACGGGCGAGTGCGTGTGGGACAAGACGTACGGTGACGTGCAGGCCGGGGAAAGCGGCACGGTCGCTCCTCTGGTCGTGAAGGACCTGGTCATCGTCGGGAGCTCCGGCGGGGAGTTCGGCGTGCGCGGTCACCTCGACGCGTTCGACGTCGACACCGGACGGCACGTCTGGCGCACGTACACCGTGCCGCGGCCCGGGGAGCCCGGGTCCGAGACCTGGCCGGCGGATGGCGAAGCCTGGGCACGAGGTGGTGGAAACCTGTGGGTCACCGGCACGTTCGACCCCGAGCTGAACCTCATGTACTGGGGGACCGGCAACCCGGCGCCGGACTTCGACGGGAGCGTCCGCGAGGGCGACAACCTCTACACGGACTCCGTCATCGCCGTGGATCCCGACAACGGCGAGATCCGCTGGCACTACCAGTACAACCCGCACGACCTGTGGGACTACGACAGCAACATGGAGCACATCCTGTTCGAGCTGGATGGGCGCAAGCTGCTCGGGCACTTCAACAAGAACGGGTACTTCTTCGTCCTGGACCGCACGAACGGCGAGCTGGTCCGCGTGACGCCCTTCGTCGACCGCATCACGTGGGGCGAGATCGACGCCGACGGCACGGTGACGGCCAAGGTGTTCCCTAAGGACGAGGGGGAGCCGGTCCGGTTCTGGCCAGGACCGGGCGGCGCGAAGGAATGGACGCACGCGGCGTACAGCCCCAGGACGCAGCTCTTCTACGTCCCGGTGCAGGACGTCGGCGCGGAGATCACGCTGCGCCACCGGGAGTTCAAGGAGGGCATCCCGTACTGGGGAGCGGGCGTCGTCGTGGACTCCAAGGACATGGCCGGGTCCGTGAGCGCCTTCGATCCCGCCACGGGCAAGGAGGTGTGGCGCTGGCGCAACGACGTGCCGATGTGCGCGTCGGTGCTGGCCACGGGCGGCGACCTCGTGTTCGCCGGTGAGCCGACGGGCGAGTTCAACGCCTTCGACGCCCGCACCGGCAAGCTGTTGTGGCAGTTCCAGACGGGAAGCGGCCACCACAGCAGCCCGACCACCTACAGCATCGACGGACGGCAGTACATCGCCGTGCCGGTCGGGTGGGGATCGTGGGTGGAGGGCTTCCTCCCCGGGATGTTCGGAGCGCCCCACGGAGACGCGCTCTTCGTCTTCGCGCTGCCCGAGGAGTAGCGGCAGCCTCGACCGCGACATCGCCGGTGACGAGATCACCGGGACGACGACATGATCGGCGATCTTCTCATTGTCGGGTTGACGCTCAGCCTGGACAACTTCCGCACCGCGATCGCCCTCGGGGGGCTTCGGCTCAAGTGGCGCCAGGCCGGCCAGGTCGCCCTGGCGTTCGGGTTCTGGGACGCCGTCGCACCGCTGGCGGGCATCCTCGTGGGGCATTACCTGGACAAGCGGATCGGCTCGGCAGCCGAGCATGTCGGGGCGCTCGCGCTGGGTGCGTACGGCCTGTACCTCCTCGTGCACGCGTGGCGCAGCGCGGCCCCGGAGGAGTTCGATCAACTCCGGGCGCTGCTCGGCCTCCCGCTGCCGTTGAGCCTGGACAACGTCGTCGCCGGCACGAGCCTGGGCCTGCTCGGGTTCTCCCCCTGGGTCACGGCTCCGATCTTCGGCGCGATCACGGCCGTCATGTCGTTCGTCGGGCTGCAGATCGGGCGAGCGGCGGCGAACGTCATCCGTGTTCGCTCGGACGTCCTGACCGGTGTGGCACTCGTGGTCATGGCCACGGTGCTGGGCCTGGGAAGCTGAGCAGGCGACCGGTCTTCTAGGACCGCTGCGTCAGCTCAGCCTCGAGCTCGGCCACCCGCTCCTTCGCCTCATGCAACCGCTGCCACAGTTCCGGGAAGGCCTGGGCATCGCGCCACAGCAACGCAATCTTGGCCAGATGCACAGCGACCTCCTCGTAGGCCAGCCGCTGCCCCCGCACCGCCGCCGCCAGCTCGCGCGGATCATCAGACACACGCAGCAGATCGCCCGCCTCCAGCGCGTCCTGGTCCTCGCGACGGCGAGCGGCGACCAACGCCTGCCCGACTCCCCGATCGGACGGGTGCGCGAACCCTGACGGCTCATAGCGCACGATCTCGAGGGCTCGACCCCAATACTCGCGCAGCCACCATTCCGACGCATACACCGCCGGACCCCAGCTGTCCTCGAAGCCGGCGCCGTAGTGCTCGATCAGCAGGCCGGTCGCAGCATCGTCCCACGGTTCGCCTCGAGCGCCGGCCGTGCCCTGGCTCCAGAGGCCGAGGCCGTGGATGCTGGCGACCAGCAGACCGCCGGGCTTGAGCAGTCGGCGCATCTCCAGCAGCCACGGCGCCCAATCGGTCAGGTGGCTGAACACCGACCCGCAGTAGATGAGGTCGAACGAGCCGTCCGGCTCGGGCAACGGCGGCATGGCCGCGCTCGCGTAGATCTCAACGCCTGGGTAGGCGTCGCGCGTCCACGCGATCGTTGGCTCGTGGACGTCGCAGCCGACCAGCGTCATGCCGTCGTCGATGTGCGGTGCGAACCACCGCAGAATGCGGCCGGAGCCACACCCGAAGTCCAGGACCCGCCGACCGGCCCACGTCCAGTCGGGCGGCAGCGCGGACACGATGTCCTGGTACCCGGCGCAGCCAACGCTTCGGAAGACCTCGGCGCGCTCGTCGCCGGTGGTGTAGTGGTCGGCCGAGACGCCGATGCGAATGATCAGGTCATCGGGCGGAATCGGCCCACGGTCGGTGACTTGCACGCGCAGGAGCCTATCGAGGGGCTCGTGCGATCTGCGTCACGGCGTGGCGGTCCCGAGCTTCGGCGAGCCCTTCACGCCCTGCGTCGCGGTGTGCACCGTGCCCTTGGCGTCCTTCAGCGCGAGGACGAGCTTCTTGGCCGAGCTCTGATCGGCGACCACGTAGACGGTGCCGGTCTCGCTCACGCCCTGGACGGTGGCGGCCTGCTTGGTGACCAGGCCCTGCCCCGTGATCGTCTCGACGATCGAGGTGGCGGCGGGGAACGCGCCCTTGGCCACGCCGGACACCGCCGTCTGCGCGGCGGACTTCAGCGCGGCGGTCGCCTGGGCCGCCTGCTGGCCGCGTGCGGTGTCGGTCTGGAGCTTCGCGACGCCGGACTTCACCTTGGCGCCGAAGTAGATGATGGCCTGGGCGCTGGAGTCCGCCGTCTCGACGACGCAGAGCTGCGGATCGCCCGCGAGCTTGTGCGAGAGCGTTGCGGTGCTCTCCTTGGCGGCCGCCGGCCAGGTGATGAGCGTCGTGGCGTACCAGGCCTGCGACGGCGCGGGCACCGCCGAGGCCTTGACGAGCTTGGAGTAGTCGTCGGTGCAGGAGACCGTCCCCGAGGTCCCGCCCGTCCCCGAGGTGCTCTTGGCCGACCGCTTCAGGCTCACCTGGTCGTCGGTGACGGTGACGGTCAGGCCCGAAGCCGCGTCGGTCGCCGACTTCGCGGAGGCGGTGCTGCCACCGCAGGCCGTGAGGCCGAGGATCACGCCGAGGCCGAGCGTGGACGAGACGGCAACGCACGCCAGTGCGCGCGAGAAGCGGGAGGTCATGCCCACACCATGCCCCACGGTCCTAAACGCAACCTTGCCGCGGGCGCGCGCTTCGGAGATTCTCATCCTGCGGTGCGCTTGCGCGCGCGGCCGACGCAGGCGACGCGCCGAGGGCGACGGACACGTCGCCCTCGGTGACTGGTCGCTACGCGCCTGCCGGGGCTCCGCCGAGGATCTCGGTGACGCCTTCGGTCGTGATCGGCCGGCCCCCGATCGTCAGCTGTCCACTGGACATGTCGTCGATGACGACCCACGTCAGGCCCCGTACGGGCTCGCCCACCACCGAGGCGAACGTCTCGGTGATCCGCTCGGCGATCTCGGCCTTCTGGTCCTCGTCGAGGACGCCCTCCATGACACGGCAGTTGATGTACGGCATCGCAGCCTCCGCTCGTTTGGTGTTCGACGAGTCGCAGTGAAGGGACGCACCGTGTGAGCCGGCGTGTGAACGTCATGCAGGGACCGGCGGGAGGAGCGAGGCGAGCGCGGGGTTGTCGATGTCCGCCGCAAGCAGATGTGCCGCCTCGAGCGACTCCGCGTGGCCGAGTTGTGCGCGATGCAGGTGCGCGCGCACGACCATCTCCCGCAGGCCACACCGCTCGGCGAGCGCGGTCAGCCGCTCGACGATCTGCGCCGCATCCGACGCCTCCGTCCGGACGGCCAGCGCGGCGGCGCTGTCCAGGACGTAGGCATGCACCCAGGCATAGGCGTCCGAGACGCGCGTGACGCGAACCACCGCGTCGGCGAACCCGTCGCGCGCGGTGGTGACGTCGCCGGCGTCGAGCGCGATCAGACCGGCGAGCCGCACGCTCATGGCCTCCCAGCACGGATCGCCCAGGCGGCAGGCCAGACGGAAGGTGCGGTCCAAGGCGTTGGCCGCCTCGTCCCGGCGGCCGCCGAGCAGCGACGCCTCGGCGCGAAGCGCCTCCGGCCATGGGCGGAAGGCCGTCCAACGCTCCGCCGCAACGAGCACCAGGCTCTCGTCGAGCGCCGTCGTCGCCAACGCAAGGTCGCCGCGCAGCAGATGCGCACGGCCGACGAGCGACAGCGACCACGCCGCCTGTCGACGACGATGGCAGCGATCCGCCCGCGCCACGGACTTGTGCAGCAGCTCCAGCGCACCGCCGTAGTACGCGCGATCGGACAGCGCCATGCCCCGGACTCCCAACACTGCGCAGAGCTCGTCGTTGCCCTCCGACAGCTCAGTCGCGCGAGACAGCCACCGCCCCGCGGACGCGTTGCGGCCGGCCTGCGTGTCGATGTATCCCAGCTCCCGGCATGCCACCGCCGCGGTATGCCGTTCGCCGCACCCGTCAGCGAGCCGCAGAGCCTCGTGCAATCGCAGCGCGCCCTCTTCGTCACGGCCGCGCAGCGCGTGGACCAAGGCCGAGCCGAGCGTCACGAGCGCGCGCGACTCCAGGCCCGCGTCACCGGCGGCAGCGGCCTCGGCGCAGGCCCGGCGCAGGATCTCGATTCCCGGCTCGACGGCGCCGGCCTCCAGCGCGGCCTCCCCCGCCTCGAGCTGCGCGAGCGCCGCCTCGGCGTCCCCCACGGCGGCGCCCGGCCGTGCCAGGGGCTCGCGCGCCGCGAGCCGTAGCTCGGGACCCGGCGTGATCCCGAGCTCACCGATCAGCAGCGCCTCGCACTCCGCGAGCTGCCGGCTGGCATCGGCCTGACGCCCGCTACGGGCGAGGCAACGGATCAGCAGCTCCTGCCCCGGCTGGTCGAGCGGATCTCTGGTGACGAGTTCTGTGGCGAGCTCAGTGGCGCCGTCGAGGTTCCCGGCCGCCAACTGGGCGACCGCCTCGTGGTGTGCGAGCGCGCGAGCGGCCCCGCCGAGCGATCGGCGCATGACCCCGAGCCATGCGTCGAACACCGGACTGGAGGGGAACGTCATGCCCTCGAGCAGCTCACCGTCCAGAACGGCCGCGCCCGTGACATCCACGGAGACGTCTGCGCCAAGCCGCAGCTCGAGCGGGTCGCCCTGCACCGCATCGGGGCTGCCGAGCGTTCGACGCAGGTCTGCCAATGTCCAGCGCAGCGCCCCCAGCGGATCGGCGGCCTCCGAGAACAACAACGACGCGACGCGCGTGCGTGGCGGCGACCGCTCGGAGAGCACCAGGTAGGTCAGCAGTGCCCAGGTCTTGCGACCCCGAGGGGGTGCGAGCGGCACGCCGTCTCGCTCGATCCTCGGCCTGCCGAGCAAGTGGATCGCGACGCCTGGGCTCCCCCCGGATCTCCTGTGGTGCATGCTCAGCCGTGCGAGACTTCGACCATGCCACGATACTTCCTGGAACGGACGGTCGGTGACGTCACGCGCGCCGAGCTCGACGCGATCGCCGCGCGCTCCCAGGAGATCCGCGCGGCGCGCTATCCCCAGATCACCTGGGAGCACACCCACGTCGTCCGCAGCCCGGACGGCATGAAGGCGTTCTGCCTCTACGAGTCGCCCGACGCCGACAGCGTCAAGCAGCACGCCGCGGAGCTGGGGCTGCCGCTCGAGCGCTTCTACGAGGTCGAGACCGACCTCTCGCCCTAGGGTTCGACGCACCGACCGTTTGACGCACCGACGGTCTCGATCTCTGGCAATCACCGACTGGTCTTCTGCCCTTGACGGTCCCGTCGGGTGCCAGCGCGCACGCGGACCGGACGGCCGTTGGAGCAGCTGGATGTCGTTAGCATCGTCGCGACGAAGCACGTGGCATCGACCTCTCCACGGAGGTGCGGGACTCGTGAACCGGAATCGGCAGTTGCGGCGGTGTCTCGCCGTGCTGGCGGTGCCCTTGCTCGCCGCCGTCCTGGCGGCGCAGGGCTGTGGCGCGAGGAACGGCTCGGCGAGCACCTCCCCCGCTGAGACGAGCCAACCTGCGGGCACGGCGAAGGTGCTCGCGTTCGACAAGACGGGCGCGAAGCCGGCGAAGAAGTACCGCATCGCCTACCTCGCGGAATGCACCAACAACCCGTATTGCCAGACGCGGCTCAAGGGCATCGAAGCGGCGGCCAAGAAGTACGGCTTCGACGTCAAGGTCTTCGACGCCAACTTCACCCCGCAGACGCAGCTGGGGCAGGTGCAGGACGCGGTCGCGCAGGGCTTCGACGGCTACGTGTTCGCGCCGGTGGCCGCGGCGCCGGGATGCACCATGTGGCAGCGCTTCCTGAAGCCGACCGGCAAGCCGATCGTCACCCTCGACGTGCCGATGTGCAAGGACCCCGATCACACGCCCGGGGTGGCGGCGACCGTGACCATGGTGCGGCAGGCGTTCTTCGACGACCACGTCGACTACGCGTTCCGCAGCTGCAAGAGCGCGTGCAAGGTGGCGGCGATCGGAGGCTTCACGGGCTCGGACCTGTTCACGCTGTGGCAGCGCGCGATCGCGCAGGGGAAGGCGAAGTATCCGAACGTGAAGGTGGTCAGCGACCAGCCCGGGAACTACGACCCGCGGGTCGCGCTGCGGGTGGTCGGCGACGCGCTGCGCGCCAACCCCGACCTCGACGTCGTCATCTCCCCGTGGGACGACATGACCCGTGGCGCGGAGCAGGCGATCGTCGCCGCGGGCAAGAAGCCCGGCAAGGACGTGCGGATCTACTCGACCGGCGCGACGAAGGTCGGCGTGCAGCGGGTCAAGCAGGGCGCCTGGAACGAGACGTCGATCTTCCTGCCGTTCGAGGAGTCCTATTACGCCGGGACCGCGCTGATCATGGCGCTCGAGGGCAAGCCGGTGAACGCCTACGTCAACGAGGCCGACCTGCCGCCGGTGACCAACCTGGGGTCGCTGTACGTCACCAAGCAGAACGCCGCCAGGTTCCGGCCGAGTTACTAGGGCGCACGGGGCGGGCCGATTGAGCGAGGCGAGAACCGAGCCCGAGGGCGCCACGGACGCGGCCGCGACCGCTTCCCTGGCGCTCCGGGGGCGGGCCATCCACAAGTCGTTTCCCGGCGTCCGCGCGCTGCACGACGTCGACTTCGACCTGCGCGCCGGCGAGGTGCACGGCCTCGTGGGCGAGAACGGCGCCGGCAAGTCGACGTTCGTCAAGATCATCATGGGTGCCCATGCCCCGGATCTCGGGGTGGTGGAGGCGTTCGGGCACGAGGTCCGGCACGGCGACCCGCGGGCTCGGCGGCGGGCCGGCATCGCCGCGATCTACCAGGAGCTCACGATCGTGCCCGAGATGTCGGCCGCCGCCAATGTCTTCCTCGGCCGGCCGCAGCGTCGCGGACCGTTCGTCTCCCGCTCGGAGACGCGTCGAGCGTTCAGGCAGCTGACCGCGCGGCTCGGGCTCGCGATCGACCCGGACGTGCGGGCCGCGTCGCTCTCGGTGGCCCACCAGCAGATGCTCGAGATCATGCGGGCGCTCGCCGCCGACCATCGCATCCTGATCATGGACGAGCCCACGGCCTCGCTCGGTCCCGCCGAGCGCGCGCACCTCTACGAGACGATCCGCGGGCTGCGCGAGGAGGGAGTCTCGACCGTCTACGTCTCCCATCAGCTCGACGAGGTGCTCGCCCTGTGCGACCGGGTCTCGGTGATGCGCGACGGCGAGATCGTCGCGACCGAACCGGTGGAGCGCTGGACGAAGGACGGCCTCGTCACCGCCATGCTCGGGCACGTCCTCCTGAAGCCGCCTCGGCAGCCGCGGACGATCGCCGAGCAGGAGGTTCTCCGCGTCGAGGGACTCAGCGTCCCCGGCGTGCTCGACGAGATCTCCTTCACGCTCCGTCGCGGAGAGATCCTCGGCCTCGGCGGGCTCGTCGGCGCCGGTCGCACCGAGCTCCTGCGGGCGCTCGCGGGGGCGGACGCCGGCGCGCGCGGTCGCCTCTTCGTGAGGGGGCGGGAGCGGCCGTGGCCGCGCACGGTGCGGAGCGCGCTCGCCCTGGGGATCGCCCTGGCTCCGGAGGAGCGCAAGTCGCAGGGGCTCGTCCTCTCCCTGAGCGCCGCGGCGAACGTCTCGCTGACCGACATGCGGAGCGTTGCGTCCGGGCCGGTCCTGCGCGGGCGCCGGCGGTTGCGGCGCGCCGCGGAGATCATGCGGCCCTTCGCCTTCGACGCGCGCCGGCTCCGCGAGCCCGCGGGCTCCTTCTCCGGCGGCAACCAGCAGAAGCTCGTCGTCGCCAAGTGGCTGCACCGGCGGCCCGACGTGCTGTTGATGGACGAGTTCACGCGCGGGATCGACGTCGGCGCGAAGGAGGAGATGCTCGCCCTGGTCAGGCGCCTCGCTGCCGAGGGGATGTCCATCATCATCGTCTCCTCCGAGCTCGAGGAGCTCGTCGAGTGCGCGGACCGCGTCCTCGTTCTCGCGCGGGGCCGGCTGATCGGCGAGCTCGGGCACGCCGACGCCTCCGTCGAGCGCATTCTCCGGCTCGCCTTCGAGGTCGAGGAGCGAGCGGAGAACGGGTTGGCGACGTGACGCCGCCGTCATGACCACCTCGCCCACGGCGCAGCACGTCGCCCGCCGCCTGACGCAGAACGCAGGCCGCTACGGCGCCGTCCTGTTGCGGACGTACGGAATCGTCCTCGCCTTCCTGGTCCTCGTCGCGGTCGTCGCGGCGTCGAGCCCGGAGTTCGCGACCCGGACGAACATCTTCAACCTCTTCTCGCAGTGGGCGCCGGCCGGGATCATGGCCGTGGCGATGACGTTCGTCATCCTGGCGGGCGGCTTCGACCTCTCGATCGCCAGCGGGTTCTCCCTCTGCGCCGTCACCGCCGCCGGCGTCGGCCGCACCGAGGACCCGGCCGTCGCGTTCCTCGCCGCCCTCGGGGTGGGGCTCGCCATCGGGCTGGTCAACGGCGTCCTCGTCGAGGGAGCCAGGATCAACCCCTTCATCACGACGGTCGGGACGGGGTTCATCCTCAACGGGATCGCGCTCGTCGTGACCGGCAACATCGCCTACGTCGTCGACGACCCCGACTTCGGCACGGTCGGGGCCGGCCGCTGGCACGGCTTCCCGTACTCGGGGATGATCCTCATCTTCTCCCTCGTCGCCGGCGGGCTGGTCCTCGCCAGGACGGTGTACGGGCAGTCGATCTATGCCGTCGGCGGCAACGCCGAAGCGAGCCGCCTCTCCGGCATCCGCGTCAGCACGACGGTCGGGAGCACCTACGTGTGGTCCGGTCTGTCGATGGGCGTCGCAGGCATCATCGCCGCCTCGCAGCTCAACTCGGCCCAGGCGAACATCAACCCGAACATCGTCTTCGACGTCATCACCATCGTCGTCGTGGGCGGCACGTCCCTTGGGGGCGGCATCGGCGCGATGTGGCGGACGGCGGTGGGCCTCGGGATCATCGCCATCATCTCCAACGCCTTCAGCCTGGCCAACATCAACCCGTACTACCAGGACATCGTCAAGGGGTGCATCATCGTCGGCGCGCTCGCCCTCGACGTCTACGCGCGTCGCCTGGCCGGTCGTGCCCGCACACGGCCGCGCGCGGCTGCCGCTCCGGCGCATCCGGACGCCCCACCGGGCGGAGGCGATCGCGGCTAGATGGGTTGTTCCCGTGGAACAACTCATCTAGGCCAAGAGCCGCTTCACGGCCAGCTCCAGCACGTCGGCGCGGCTACGCGCGCCGTGGTCAGCCGCCATGAAGTGGTTGCCGATCAGCAGCGAGAAGGCGAGCATGGACCGCGCCTCGACCTCGTCCTCGCCTGGACAGAATTCTCCGAACAATGAACGCAGATAGTCCATCCGGCGGTTGTCGACGCGTCGGAGGCGCTCGGCGACCGTCGGGTCGCGCCGCGACCAGTCGCGGACGGCAAGATCGATCGGCAGCAGCCAGTCGCTGAAGGTGAGCGCGCCCGCCCGCCGCAGCTTGGTCCGGGCGTCGCCGCCCTGGTGCTCGACGCGCTCGAGCACCTCATCGGTGCTCGCCCGCTGCCACGTGTCGAGCATCTCCTCCAGCAGCGCGCGCCGGTCCTCGAAGTGCCAGTAGAAGCCGCCCCTGGTGACGCCGAGCGCTTGGGCCAGCGAGTCGATGCGGACGGCGTCGGGGCCACCAGCGGAAAGGGCTCGCAACCCCTCGTCGATCCAGGTGCTGCGCGGCGTGCGGGTCGGTGCGGCCATGGCCTATATCTATCGCGTCCGGCGAGGCGTTGACACCGCTGCTGCTGGTGCGTAGCCTCTCATCCATACAGCACTGTACGGATGGAGGTCCGCGCATGAGGCTCCCGAACACGGCCCACACCTCCCAGCCCTGGCGAATCCATGAGCTCACCCGCGATTTCCAGCTGGAGGACGTGTGGGCGCTGCCGACGCCCGGCGGCCCCGACGAGTTCCCTCGGCTGGTGCGCGCGGTCGCCACGGGCGACCCGTCGAACGGCTCCTCCCCCGCCGTCCGCGCGCTCTGGGCGATCCGGTGGAAGGTCGGGGAGCTGCTCGGCTGGGACGGCCCGGACGCCGGCCTCGGCTCGCGGGTCCCGACGCTCCGCGACCGCTTCCCGGCTGACCTGCGCGACACCCCGTCGGGCCCCGGCTTCGGCACGCTCCCCTTCACCGCGCTCTACCTGCTCGGCGACGAGTGGGCGGCGGAGATCGCCAACCGGACCATGCACGGGGTCATGCATCTCGGCTGGGTGCCGGACGGGACCGGCGGCCACCGCGGCCAGATGGCCGTCTTGGTGAAGCCCAACGGCCTGCTGGGAACCGCCTACATGGCCGCGATCAGGCCGTTCCGGCACCTGATCGTCTACCCCGCGGCGATGCGACAGATCGAGCGGGCCTGGCAAGCGGGGGCCGGCGAGCCGGCACCGGTGCACGGGTGACGGCGAAGGCACGCTTGCGCCACACAGCGTGCGTGGGCGACCATGCGCCGTGGCCTACGACGAGGACCTCGCCAACCGGATCCGTGAGTTGGTGGCCGGCGAATCCGACGTGAGCGAGCAGCGGATGTTCGGCGGCCTGGCGTTCCTGATCGGCGGCAACATGTCCGTGGCGGCCAGCGGTCAGGGCGGCCTGATGGTGCGCGTGGACCCCGAGGCGACCGACGCTCTGGTGGCCAAGCCGCACGTGCGACCGTTCGAGATGCGCGGTCGCGAGATGCAGGGCTGGGTGCGCGTCGACCTGGAGGGCCTTCGCACCAAGCGCCAGCTCGCGCCCTGGGTCCGGCGTGGCGTCGCGTACGCGCGGTCGCTTCCCGCCAAGGGATAGCCGGCCGGCCGGTGGTTGCCCGGGGGCTCAGCGCTCGAGCTCCAGCGGCGGGTATGCCGCCCGCCACATCGCGTCCTGCACGGCCTGGACCGGGTCGGCCAGGTCCGCCTGAGCCACCCCGTCCTGCGCGGCGGCGCGCGCCACGGCGACCGCGACCGTCGAGGACGTGGCTCGGAGGTTTCCGACGTTGGGCAGCAGCCCGGCGCCGGGCGGGCCGACGTCGACCAAGCCGGCGATCGCGTCAGCGGCGGCGAGGAGCATGCCGTCGGTGACGCGGGTGGCGCGTGCGACGATCGCGCCGAGGCCGATGCCGGGATAGCTCAGGGCGTTGTTGGCCTGCCCGATCACGTAGTCGGTGCCGCGACAGGCGACCGGATCCCAGGGGGTGCCGGTGGCGACCAGCGCGCGGCCGTCGGTCCAGTTGATGATGTCGGCGGGCACCGCCTCGATCCGCTTGGTCGGGTTCGACAGCGGAAGGACCATGGGCCGCTCGACGTGTGCGGCCATCTCGCGGATGATCGCCTCGGTGAACGCCCGGTTCTGGGCCGAGGTGCCGATGAGCATCGTCGGGCGCACGTGCGCGACGACCTCGGCGAGGCCGATCGATCCGCCGTTCGCCCAGCCGGCGACCTCCGAACGCGGGCGCGCGTAGGGCTGCTGGAAGTCGCGCAGGTCGTTCATGCCGTCGACGAGCAGGCCCTGGCGGTCGACGCACCAGAAGCGCCGCGTCGCCTCGTCGGCGTCGAGGCCGTCGGCGACCATCACGGTGCGGAGCTGGTCGGCGATCCCCACCCCCGCGCTGCCCGCCCCGAAGATCACGATCCGCTGCTCGCTCGCCCGCGTCCCGGCGACGCGCATCCCCGCCAGCACGGCGGCGAGCACGATCGCGCCGGTTCCCTGGATGTCGTCGTTGAACGTGCACGCGCGGTCGCGGTAGTCGAGCAGGATGCGCCGCGCGTTGGCCGGTCCGAAGTCCTCCCAGTGCAGCAGCGCGTCGGGGAACAGCCGCTGCGCGCACTCGACGTAGGCGGCGATCAGCGCGTCGTAGCGCTCGCCGCGCACGCGGGCGTGGCGGTTGCCGACATAGAACGGGTCGTCGAGCAGGACCTCGTTGTCGGTGCCGGCGTCGAGCATCACCGGGATCACGCGATTCGGGTGCACGCCGGCGGCCGCGGTGTAGATCGCGAGCTTGCCCACGGCGATGTTCATGCCGTTGGCGCCCCAGTCGCCGATGCCGAGGAGCCCCTCACCGTCGGTCGCCACGATCAGATCGACGTCGCCCGCCCCCAGGCCATAGTTGCGCAGCGCGCTCTCGACGCCATCGATGTCGTAGACCGACAGATAGACGCCGTCGGGCCGGCGGAACTCGGTGCTGTAGTGCTCGATGGCCTGGGCCACGACCGGCGTGTAGACGACCGGGAGCATCTCCTGCAGGTGCTCCTCCAGCAGCTTGTAGAACAACACTTCGTTGCGATGTCGGACAGCCGCCAGGAAGGTGTTGCGGGCCAGGTCGTCGGACTGGGCGAGGTACTGCTCATACGAGCGCCGCGTCTGGACGTCCAGCGACAGGACGGCGGGCGGCAGCAGGCCGTCGAGGCCGAGAACGGAGCGTTCGTGCGCGGTGAACGCCGTCCCGCGGTTGCAGCGCGGATCCCTCAGCAGCGCGCGCCCTCGCGGCAGCGAGTCCGTGATCGTCGGGTCCGTCTTCATAGCCATCAGGTCGACATCACTCTGGTCGCCCGGCCCGCTCATCAGGACTGTCCGGCTGGCCTGTGGATACTGGTCGAGCGCACAAGGACCGCGCCTTCCCTCGGCGAACACGCCGGCCTGCTGCGCTCAGCCGCGCGTCGCCGCGATCACGACGGCAACGCGCCGACGCGGTCGTGCAGCGAGCGCGCCTTGAGGTATGCGTCGACCGCGCGGGTCGAGCCGACCAACGCCCCATGGGAGGTCGCCCGGACGTCCTCCACCAGCACGTATTGCCGTCGCCACCAGGCCGCCGAGCGAGCGACCACCGCCGGTCCATCGAGCCGCTCGATCACCGCCGCCGCCTCCGCTTCGATCGGCTGGCCTCCGATCAGGTCGAGCGCGAGCGGAGCGCAGTCGTCGCCCGCGTCTTGACCCGAGGCATAGCCTGTTGACGAGCGCCTCGCAAGACGCCGCGTGGACGACCGGTGGGACCCAACGTCAGCGGGAGCACAGCGTGGACAACTCGGCGGCGGTGCCCGGACCGGCACCACAAGCGTCGGCCGACGAGATCGGCCGGGTCGAGGCCCGGGGGATCGACTACGTTCCGGAGCGCGATCGCCACTCGCATCCGCGCGACCTCGCGTGGGCCATGTTCGGGCCGCAGTTCGGCTTCGGCAACATGGTGTTCGGGTCGCTGGGCATCGTCTTCGGGCTCAGTTGGTGGAGCACCTTCACGGCTGTCACCGCCGGCGTCGCGCTCGGCTCGCTGATCTTCACCGGGGTGGCGATCCAGTCGCCCAAGACCGGGACGAACAACGCCGTCTCGAGCGGCGCCTTCTTCGGCGTGAGGGGGCGCTACCTCGGCTCCCTGATCAGCCTCGTCATCGGACTGGCGTTCTTCGCGATCCTCGTCTGGACCGCGGGCCAGACGATCGTCGTGGTCTTCCACCGGCTCATCGGCACCGGCACCGGCGACGTCGCGCTGTCGATCGCGATGCTGGTCGTGTCGCTGCTCTCGTTCGTGCTCGCGATCTACGGGCACGCGACGCTGGTGGCGAGCTTCCGGTTCATCGCGATCGCGAGCGCGGGGGTCTCGCTGCTGGCGGTGATCGTCCTGGCCGGCAAGTTCCACGCGGTGCACGGCGGGAGCTACCTGCTCGAGGCGTACTGGCCGACGTGGGTGCTGACGATGGTGCTCGCAGCGTTGCTGCCGATCACCTGGGGGCCGTTCATCGGCGACTACGGTCGCTACATCCCCTCCGGGACGAACGCGCGCACGTGCGCGCTCGCCGCAGGCCTCGGCATCTTCGCGGGCTGCTGGCTGGCCGAGATCGTCGCCGCCTACGCGACCACGACGTTCGAGGATCCGACGACCGCCTTCGCGATCGGCTTCCCGGCCGCGTCGCCGCTCTGGTTCGCGATCCTCCTGATGATCGCTCCCGGCGGGCTGGCCAACATCGAGAGCGCCGCCATGTGCGTGTACAACGCGGCGCTCGACCTTCAGGCCGTGTTCTGGCGTCTCTCGCGCGCGCAGCTCACGTTCGTGATCAGCGCGATCGGGCTCGCCGCTGCGTACGTCGGGCTGATCGGCTTCAACGCGATCAAGTCGATCGAGGCGTTCGCGACGCTCATGCTCGTCACGTGCACCCCCTGGATGGTCATCATGACCATCGGGCACCTGTTGCGACATGGGTGGTACGAGCCCAACGACCTCCAGGCGTTCGCGGGCGGCGCGAAGACGGGCGTCTACTGGTTCACCGGCGGCTTCAACGTCAGAGCGGTCGTCGCCTGGGGTGCCGCGGTGGCGACCGGCATGCTGTTCGCATCGACGAGCATCATCACCGGGCCGCTCACCAGGCACGTGAGCGGGATCGACCTGAGCTTCACGAGCGCGGCGGTGGTCGGCGGCGTCCTGTACTACGCGCTCGTCAAGATCTTCCCCGAGCGAGGGGTCATGCCCATTCCACGTGGAGGCGAGCGGGGCTCCACGTGGAGGCGAGGCGGGGTTACGCTTTCAGGTTGATGCGCCGCGCTTGCTGCCGCAGCCGATGCGCCGGATATCCGCTCCCGCTGGGCCTGTCGGGCGGCGCGCGACCGTGAGGGGATGAGCGCGCACGTGAGCGGCGAGGATCCGATTGCGCTGGCCGCCGAGCAGGCGGCGTTGCGGCGGGTCGCGACGCTGGTCGCGCGCGCGGCGGCGCCGGAAGAGGTGTTCGCGGCGATCACCGAGGAGGTCGGGCGGCTGCTTCCGGTCGACTTCGCCGACATGAGCCGCTGCGAGCCCGACGGCGCGGTGACCTTCGTCGCCGCCTGGGGCAGCACCGCCGCCATCTTCCCTGTCGGGAGCCGGTGGATCCTCGACGGCAACAACCTCTGCTCGATCGTCGCTCGGACCGGTCGTCCCGCGCGGATCGAGAGCTATGCCGACGCCTCCGGCCCGATCGATGTCGCCGTCCGCGAGCGGGGCGTTCGCTCGGCCGTCGGGACGCCGATCATGGTCGAGGGCCGCCTGTGGGGCGTGATGGCCGCCGGCTCGCGCGGGGAGGAACCCATGCCCGCGGACACCGAGGCGCGCCTGACCCAGTTCACAGAGCTCCTGGCGACGGCGGTCGCGAACGCCGAGAGCCGCGCCAGGCTGGCCCGACTGGCCGAAGAGCAGGCGGCGTTGCGGCGGGTGGCGACGCTGATCGCGCATGCTGCGCCGTACGAGGAGCTCTTCGACGCCGTCTCCCAGGAGGTCGGCACGCTGTTCGGCGCAGACCTCGCGGGCATGTCCCGCTACGAGGACGACGGCACGATGACGATCCTGCCGCCCTGGAGCGCCGTCGACGGTCATCTGGACGCGCCGGGTCGCGTGTCGCTCGAGGGCGCCACGCTGCCGAGGATCATCCGCGAGACGGGCCGGCCGGCACGCGAGGACGCGTGGGACGGGGTTGCCGGCAAGGTCGCCCGTGATGAGCTGGGCGTCCGCTCCGCCGTGGGCAGCCCGATCGTCGTCGATGGCCGGGTGTGGGGCGTGCTGCTCGTCTCCTCGACGCAGAGCGCGCATCTGCCCGGAGACACGGAGTCGCGGCTGGAGGGCTTCACGGAGCTCGTCGCCACGGCGATCGCCAACGCCCAGGCGCGGGCTCACGTGCAGCGGCTCGTCGACGAGCAGGCGGCGCTGCGGCGCGTGGCGACGCTCGTGGCGCAAGACGTCCCGTCGAGGGAGCTGTTCGGCGCCGTCGCGCGAGAAGTCGGCACGCTGCTCGGCGCCGACTTCTCCGGCATGATCCGCTACGAGGACGACGCCACCGTCAGCACGGTGGCGACCTGGGCCGCGGTGGGCGAGCACCCTCCCGTTCCCGATCGCTGGCCCACCGGGCCCGGCGACCCCACGAGGATGGTCGCGGAGACGCGCCAGGCCGCGCGCGTCGAGGACTGGGCGGCTGTCCCGGGACCGATTGCCGCGGTCATCCGCGAGGAGCTCGGGGTGAGCTCCTCGGTCGGCTGCCCGATCGTGGTCGACGGTCGGTTGTGGGGTGCGCTCGCCGTCCACTCGACGCAGCGCGAGCCCCTGCCCCCCGACACCGAGGCGCGCGCTGCCCAGTTCGCCGACCTGGTCGCCACGGCCATCGCCAACGCCGAGGCGCGCACCGAGGTGACGCGGCTGGCCCACGAGCAGGCGGCTCTGCGGCGCGTCGCGACGCTCGTCGCGCGCGAGGCGTCCCAAGCGGAGGTCTTCACCGCGATCGCGGAGGAGATCGGGCAGATGCTCAGCACGGAGGAGATCCGGATGCTGCGCTACGACGAGGACCGCAGCAGCGCACGCGTGGTGGCCAGCTGGGGTGATGACGCCAAGAACGTCCTCCCGATCGGCGCTCGCGTTCCCCTGGACGGACAGACGGCCGCCTCGCAGGTGTTCCAGACCGGGCGCCCGGTGCGGATCGACGACTACGTGAGCGTGACCCACCCGGTCGCAGACACCGTACGCTCGATCGGCATTCGCACCGTGGCGGCGGCTCCCATCCACGTGGAAGGCCGGCTCTGGGGCGCCATGGTCACCGGGACGGCTCAGGCCGAGGCGCTGCCGCCGCAGACCGAGCACCGCCTCGGCCAGTTCACCGCGCTCATGGCCACCGCGATCGGCAACACCGAGTCACACGCCAAAGCCGAACGGCTCGCGGACGAGCAGGCCGCGCTGAGGCGGGTGGCGACGCTGGTCGCCGAGGGCGCCTCGCCGACCGCCGTCTTCGACGCCGTCGCCGCGGAGATGGAGCGGCTGCTGGAGGCCGACCAGGTCGTGCTGAGCCGCTACGAGCCCGGCGACGAGGTCGTCCTTCTCGCCCACCGCGGACCGAACCCGAAGCGACTGCCGCCCGGCACGCGGGTGCGCCCAGACGACGGGAGCGTGTCGGCGACGGTGCGGCGCACCAAGCGGCCCGCCCGGATGGACGCGCACCAAGGGCGCCACGGCGCCGTTGCTCGACTGATCGACACCAAGGGTCTGCGCGCGGCCGTCGGCGCGCCCATCACCGTGGACGGCCGGCTCTGGGGCGTCGCCGTCGCGACCTGGAACGGCGAGGAGCCACCGCCGGCCGACACCGAGCAGCGGATGGCGCAGTTCGCCGAGCTGCTCGACACCGCGATCGCCAACGCCGACAGCCGTGACCAGCTCACCGCCTCGCGGACGCGTCTGCTCACCGCGGGGGACGAGGCCCGCCGCCGCGTGGTGCGCGACCTGCACGACGGCGCACAGCAGCGACTGGTGCACACCATCGTGACGCTGAAGCTCGCGCAGCGAGCGCTCCAAGAGCGCGACGCAACGGCGGAGTCGCTCGTCGGCGAGGCGCTCGAGCAGGCCCAGCAGGGCAACGTCGAGCTGCGCGAGCTGGCCCACGGAATCCTTCCCGCGGTCCTCACCGGCGGCGGTCTCCGGGCCGGCGTCGACGCGATGGTGGCGCGGCTCGGCCTACCGGTTCAGGTGCGGGTTCCGGGCGAGCGGCTCCCGGCGGAGATCGAGGCGAGCGCGTACTTCATCGTGGCCGAGGCCCTGACGAACGTCGTCAAGCACGCCCAAGCCCACCGCGCCGAGGTCAGAGCGTCGGTGGACGATGGAGTGCTCCACGTCGCGGTTCGCGACGACGGCATCGGAGCTGCCGACCCCGACGGTCACGGTCTGGTGGCGATGGCCGACCGCGTGACCGCCCTGGGCGGGCGACTCGACATCCAGAGTCCCGCCGGCGGCGGCACGCTCCTGGCCGCGACGCTGCCGCTGTGATCCCGTCCGCAATCCCGAACGCCGAGGAGCTCGGCCGCTTCGCGATCGGGTTCGACGAGCGCGACCGCCGTCGGCTGCATGCCCTCTGGGACGAGATCCTGGACTCGCAGCGCTGGGCCGAAGGCGTGCTCATCGAGCGGTTCGAGAACCTGTGGGGACAGCGGCACGGCACTGGCGCGGTCGCGTTCGGCAGCTGGACGGGCGGCGCGCTGGCCGCCCTGCGCTTCGCCGGCGTCGGGCCGGGCGACGTCGTCATCTGCCCGTCCAACACGTTCATGGCGACGCCGCTGGCGGCCGTGCACCTCGGTGCCGAGGTCGCCTTCGTCGACTGTGGCCGCGACGACCTGTGCGCCACCCTGGCCGAATTCGAGCGCGCCATCGCCGAGCATCGGCCGCGCGCGGCGTTCTTGGTGCACATCGGCGGGCACCTGGCGTTCGAGACGGAGGCGATCGCCGAGCTGTGCCGGGCCGAGGGCGTCTTCCTGATCGAGGACTGCGCGCACGCGCACGGCGCCAGCCTCCGCGGGCGCCAGCCGGGCACGTTCGGCGACGCGGGCGTGTACTCGTTCTACGCCACCAAGACGATCTCCACCGGCGAAGGCGGGATGCTCGTCTCGTCGCGTCCAGACCTGCTCGAGTACGCCCGCGCGTTTCGCAACTACGGCAAGCCCGATCACGCTGTCGGCGGCCTGAACTTCCGGATGAGCGAGTTCACCGCAGCGCTCGGAATCGTCCAGGCCGAGCGCTTGGACGAGATCGTCGCGTTCAAGAACCGCGCCGCCCGCGCGGTTCTGGACGGACTTCACCCGGCTCGCCTCCAGCTGCCCGAGGGCATGGTGTCGGGCCTGTACAAGTACATCGTCTTCGACGCGATCGAGCGCTCCACCGGCCGGGTCTACGACGAGCCGTGCCATCGGCTGATGGGCCACCCGATCGACCTGCCGGTCACCGACTGGGTGGCCGAGCACCACTGGTGCGTCCCGCTGTACTACCGCCCGCCCACCCTTCCGGCCTGACCGGCGCCGTGCGCAGTCCGGCGGCGGCGATGGCGTCGAGCACGGCGGGCAGAGCGGCGACGGTCGTGCGCCAGGAGCCGGGCGCGCTGTAGTCGTCGGCGTCGTGGAGCAGCAGCACATCGCCGGCGCCCAGGTCGCGAGTGACCTCGGCGGCGACGCCGGCGGGCGTGGCCCGAGCGCGCCAGTCGCGCCCCCATCGCGACCACAGCAGAGGGACCCACCCGCGGCGCCGGACCTCGGCGATCGCCGAGCGCGTGTAGGCGCCGTAGGGCGCGCGATGGGCCGGGACCGTGTCGTCTCCGAGCGTGTCCGTGAGGCGGTCGAGGTCCTCGCGCAGTGCGCGGGCCGGCAGACGCAGGAGCGTGCGGTGGCGATCACCGTGCAGGGCGACGGCGTGGCCCGCCGCCCGGATCTCGTCGATCAGCGCGCCGGTCCGACGCACCTGCTCGCCGACGACGAAGAACGTCGCCGCGACCCGGTGCTCGCGCAGGATCTCAAGGACCGCCGGCGTGCCATCCGTGTGCGGTCCGTCGTCGAAGGTGAGCGCCACCGCACCGGGCAGGTCGAGCCGTCGTGGGAGCCCTAGCCCTCGGGCGACGGACGGGATGTGCGGAGCCAGCGCGGGTGCGACTCGCCCTGCGGCGGCGCCGAGCGTCCCGAGCGTGAGTGCCGTCCGTGCCCGCATTCGGGCCGATGGTCCCACGGCTGCCGGCAGGACCGCCATCCTGTACGCCAGATGGCCAACGGGACCGAGCTCGCGGGCCTCGCCGCCGCGGTCGCCGCGGCGAGCTGCTTCGACGGCGCGGTCCTCCTCCAGGCTCGCGCGGCACGCACCGTCGACGATGTCCATGGACTACGCCCGTCGCTCCTGCGCGAGCTCGCCAAGCGCCCGCGCTGGCTCGCCGGCACCGCGCTGGCCGTGCTCGGCTGGCCGCTGCAGCTCTTGGCGTTCGCGCTGGCGCCGGTGGCGATCGTGCAGCCGGCGCTCGCGGCCGGCCTGGTCCTGCTGCTCGCCGGTGGGGCGCGGCTGCTGGGCGAGCGCGTCGGGCCGCGCTCGTGGGCTGCCGCCGGCGCCGTCATCCTGGGCATCGTCCTGCTCGGCGCGGCCTCCCCCGCCCACACCGCAGGCCAGCCGTCGGTCGCGGCGGCCTTGGCGTGCGCCGCGGTCCTCGGCGTCATCGTCGCCCTCCCGTTGGCGCGCGCCCGCGCGCGGGCCGGTGCCTGGTCGCTCATCGCGTCCGCCGGCGCCGCGTTTGCGCTCACCGCGCTCACCGGCAAGCTGCTGACCGTCGAGCTGGCCGCGGGCCGACCGCTCGCGGCGCTTGCCTGGGCCGCAGCCACCGCTCTGTGCGCCGGCGCGGGATTCCTCGTGGACATGTCCGCCCTGCAGCGCTTCGACGCCACGCGCGTGGCGCCGCCGATGTTCGTCATCGAGACGGTCGTCCCCGTGGCCCTGGCACCGCTGCTCTTCGGGGAGCGCTGGAGCACCGCCACCGGGGGACCGGCCGTCGTGGTCGCCGGGCTGCTGCTCACCCTCGCAGGCGGCGCCGTCCTGGGATCGAGCCGGACGGTGGCCGTCATCGCCTCAGGTGCCCGCGACGAGATCGAGCACGACGTCCGCGGCGCTGGGCAGCGTGCCGTAGGACGTGTCCGGAATCCTCGGTGAGGCGAGTGCCCGCCGGATCGCCACGGTGAGCTCCGAAGGTCGCGTGACGACCTCGGCGAGGCCGAAGCGGCGGTAGGCCTCGTTGTTGAGGCGGATGTGTCCGACGCCCCACCCGTAGGAGATGACTCGCGCGCCGCGCACGAGCGCCTCGAGCACGGTCAGTCCAGCGGTCGAGTGCACCAGCACGTCGGTGGCGGCCAGCACCTCCGGCATCCGCTCGGTGAAGCCCAGGACTCGCACGCGGTCACCCCCGCCGTGGTCCCGCTCCAGCGTCTGCCGCAGCTCGTCGTGGTGTCCACACAACGCCACCACCTTGACGGCCGGGTCCGTCGCGAGCGCGGCGTCGATCGCGCCGCGCAGATCGCCCACGCCCCAGCCGCCTCCCGAGACGGTGACCACGAGATCCCGGAGCTGCAGTCCCAGCGCAGCACGGGCCGCGGGCTCGTCGGCCGGCTCGTCGAACCCGGCGTCGCTGAGACCTCGGACGTGCGCGACGCCGGCGCCCGGCCCAGCGATCTGGCGGACCTCCTGCGCCGACTCAGCGTGGATGACCAGATGCAGGTCGCACCCCGGGTGGGCCCAGTAGGACAGCGCGGCCAGGTCGGTGACCGCCGACACCAGCGGCACGTTCAGCGTTCCTCGCCGGCGCTCGACGGCGAGCACCTGATTCGCCGGCGGATAGGTGCAGACGACGACGTCGGGCGCAGAGTCCCGCACCGTCCGCAGCAGCCCCCGCCTGCCCAGCAGCGATGCGAGGCGCTGCGCGAGTCGGCGGCTCAGCGGCCAGCGGGCCACGAGGCAGTACTGGAGATCGAACAGCCACGGCAACCGGCGCAGGACGAACTCCGAGCCGTCGCGGACCAGCGCCCGCACCACGGGGCCGGCCGCAGCCATCGAGTCGACGATCTCCACCCGGGCGCCGGGGCGGCGGACGAGGATCCCGTCGCGGAGCGCCTGCGCGGGCGCATCGTGGCCCGCGCCGATGTCGGCGCTGAAGATGAGAACGTGCACGGGATCTACAGCCTCCCACTGCCGCCGAGAGGGCACATCCGAGGCTCTCGAGGTCGGCGTTGCGGCGCCTTGGTGGCTCGACGGGCTACCCGGTCGGTGCCGGGCGTGTCGTGCCGCCCTGCCGAGCTCGGAGCACCAGGTCAGCGAGGCTGATGCTCAGCGCGCCACCGGCCAACCCCAGCAGGATCAGCGACGGCTCGGGGGCACCCAGCTCGGCCGCTTCCCGCGGGCCGGGCAGCACCACCAACGCGGTGACGCCGGCCGCGAGGATCCAACCGACGAACATCACGGCCGGTCCGAGACGGGACTTGGCCAGCGGTGACGCGGCGAGATAGGCCGCGAGCGCGCCGAAGCTGAGGAGGCCGACCGTGCTCTCGTCGTGACTGCTGAGGCCGATCGCGTGCACCGCGGCGAGGTAGCCGGCGAGGAGGCCCAGCACGGCGAACGCGGCAACGAAGGAGACGGCGTCGGCGACCAGCGACCGTCGCGAGCGCGACGCGGCGCGTGGTGCGGCGGACGTCGGAGCGAGGCGCTCATGGTCGGTGTGCCATTGGGCGTAACGCCGCACTCCTTCGACGAAGGGTGTGGCCGCGCGCCAACCGAGCTCCTCGGCCGCCCGGGCACCGGAGACCTGGGCGCCCTCGTAGTCGGCAGGCCGCGCCGAGGTGTGCACGACTTCCACATCGCCGACGAGGTCGCGAACCGCATCGGCGATCCCGCGGACGCTGACGTTCTCATCTCCGACCAAGTTGTACGTGCGCCCGGCGGCCTGTGGAGCCAGCGCGCGGACGACACCTCGAGCGAGATCCTCGACGAACACGAACTGGCGCGACTGGTGCCCCTCGCCCGCGATGGTGAGGGCCTCGCCCGCCAGCGCCTTGCGGATGAAGATCGGGATCACGCCGGCCGGTCGGGCCCGCGGGCCATACGGGATGCCGAAGCGCAGGATCGTGCACGGCAGGCCATACAGGGCGGAATAGGACTGGCAGTACATCTCACCGGCCAGCTTCGTCGCCGTATACAGGTGCTCGGGCAGGCCGACGCTCGTGTCCTCGTCGACGGCGCCCGTGGCCCCGGCATAGACCCAGATGGTGCTGGCGTAGATGACGCGCCGCACGCCTGCGCGCCTGGCCGCTTCGAGGACGTTGACGGTGCCGGTCGCGTTGACGGCCGCCGCGGCCACCGGGTCCTCCACGACCTCGTCGACGTTCGCAGCGGCCGCGAGGTGCATGACCGCGTCGCAGCCGCGCGTCGCCGACTCGAGCGCGTCGAAGTCACGAAGGTCTCCGAGCCGCTGATCGACGGTGGCCGGCGCGTGGTAGGGCGACGAACGCACGTCGAACACCCGAGGGATCAACCCCTCGGCGCGGAGCTGATCAACCACATGCGAGCCGATGAAGCCGGCGCCACCCGTGACCAGGATCCGCATCGTGCCATCGTCTCATTTGTCAGAGCTTCACGCACAGGTCCTGCGCAGGAGCGGAAACGCAGACCTCGCGGGAGTCGATCGCCCGCCCGGCCAGGACCTGGCCTACCCTCGTGTCATGTCTCCGCGCATCCTCGTGGTGGACGACGACCCGTCGGTGCTGCGCATGCTGGCACGCTCGCTGGGCGCCGAGGGGCACGAGGTCGAGGCCGCAGCCGACGGAGGCGCGGCCCTCGCGGCGGTCGAGCGACGGGCGCCCGACGCGGTGGTCCTCGATGTCGCCATGCCCGACATGGATGGCCTGGCGGTCTGCCGCCGGCTGCGCGACCGCGGCCTCACCGCCCCCGTGGTGCTGCTGACCGCGCGCGACACGATCGCCGACCGGGTCGCGGGGCTCGAGGCCGGCGCCGACGACTACCTCGTCAAGCCGTTCGCGGTCGAGGAGCTCCTCGCGCGGCTCGCCGCGATCGAGCGCCGGGGCCGCCGGCGCTCGACCGCGCTGGCCGCCGGCTCGCTGTGGCTCGACCCGCTGGCGCGCGAGGTTCGGCGCGACGGTCGCGCGATCGCCCTCACCGGGCGCGAGAGCGAGCTGCTCGAGCTGCTGCTTCGCAACGCCCGGAGCGTGGTGACGCGCGAGCACGCCATCGACGAGGTGTGGGGGTCGGCCGTCGACAACGTCGTCGACCGGACCGTGATGAGCCTGCGGCGCAAGCTCGGTCCGCCGGAGCTGATCCGCACCGTCCGCGGCACCGGCTTCGTGCTCGAGCCGTGACGCGCCTGCCGCTTCGGCTGCGCGTCGCCGTGGCCGCCGGGATCGGCCTCCTGGTCGCGGTCGCCGCCCTCGGCGCGGCCGCCCGGTACATCGTCGGCCACGAGCTGCATGCCGCGCAGGACCGGGCGCTGCGCGGGCGGGCCGCCGACGTGGCGCGGCTCAGCGCGTCGGCTCCGGCCCTGCTGACCAGCCCCGGCGCGCTCGACGCGCCCAACGGCGGTGAGGATCTCCTCGTCGAGGTGCTCGACCGCCACGGGCGGATCGTCGCGCGCTCGGCGGCGCTCGGCGGCCGTCTGCTGTCGGAGACCGCCGTGCCCACGGCGATCCGCGACGGCCGGACCTCCTACGGCAGCGCCGCCCTGTCGGGCGAGCCGCTGCGCCTGTTCGCGGCGCCGCTGCCCGACACCGGGGGCATGGCCGCCGGCGGCGCGGTGCTCGTGGCCTCGACCACCCGCGAGATCGACCGCACGGTCGACCGCGTGCAGACGCTCATCCTGCTGTGCGCCATCGCGGCGGCCGCGATCGGCGGCGCGCTCGCCGCGCTGCTCACGCAGCGGGGACTCGCGCCGGTGCGCCGGCTCGCGGACGCTGCCGCGGCCATCGAGCACACCGGCGATCCGTCACGCCGCCTGCCCGCCGACGGCGGCGGTGAGCTGGGTGCCCTCACCCGGACGTTGAACGCGATGCTCAGCTCGCTGGCACAGGCCCGCAGCGCCGAGCGACGTCTGCTCGCCGACGCCTCGCACGAGCTGCGAACCCCGATCATGGCGCTGCGGGGCAACGTCGACTACGTCGCTCGCCACGGCGCCGACCCGGAGGCGATGGCCGACCTCCGCGCCGACGTCGACCGCCTGGGGCGCCTGGTCGACGACCTGCTCGTCCTCGAGCGCCCGGCGCCGGCGATCCCCGAGCGCGTCCCCGTGGCCCTCGATCGCGTCGCGCGCGAGGCGGCGGCCGCTGCGACCGTGCCGGTCACGGTCACGGCACACGAGCCGGTGTGGGTGACGGGCGAGGAGGCGGCGCTGCGCCGCGCGGTGGAGAACATGGTGGCCAACGCCGCCGTCCACGGCGCACCGCCGGTGACGGTCGCCGTCCGCCGGGAGGGCGACCGCGCTCGTCTTTCGGTCAGCGACGGCGGGTCGGGGTTGAGCGCCCACCAGGCCGCCGTGGCGTTCGACCGCTTCTGGCGCGCGCCGGCGGCCCGTGGTCGCGCCGGATCCGGGCTGGGCCTGGCGATCGTCCGCGCGACGGCGCGTGCCCACGGCGGCGACGTGGAGGTCGCCGGCGCCACGTTCACCATCGACCTCCCGATCGGGCCATCCGATGGGGAATCGTCAGAGACCCGTCAGAGGAGCCGCGTAGCGTCACGGACACCTCGTTGACCTCCTGATTCGCCATGCTCCGACGCCTTCCCACCTCCCGCCTGCTCGCCCTCATCGCGGTCGTGATCGTCGCGCTCAGCGGCGCCACCGCCATCGCCATGGCCGCGCTGAGCGGCTCCGGCCCGACGCCGCCGGCCAAGCCGCTGGACGTCGCGCTCCACGACGCCGTCACCGCCCCAGCAGTCGACGGCATCACCGCCCGGATCACCTTCACCAACCGGCTCATCGACAAATCGAGCATCGGCGGCTCCAGCCCGCTGCTGTCCGGCGCCACGGGCCGGCTCTGGGCCGCCGGCGACGGGCGGCTCCGGCTCGAGCTGCAGTCCGCCGGCGGCGACGCGCAGATCACCAGCGACGGCAAGACCGTCACGGTCATCGACGCCACGCAGAACCAGGCCTACAAGATCGCCCTGCCCGCCGACGCCGGCCCCTCCAACGGCCACGCCGACACGCCCCCCACGCTGGCGCGCATCGACGACCTGCTCAAGCAACTGGGCGGCGACGCCGACGTGTCGGGCGCCCGCCCGTCCAACGTGGCCGGGCGCGAGGCCTACACCGTGCGCATCTCGCCCAAGCACGACGGCGGCCTGATCGGTGCCGGCGAGCTGGCCTGGGACGCCGCCAACGGCACCCCGTTGCGCGCCGCCGTCTACGCCGCCGGCGACCCGACGCCGGTCCTGCAGATCGAGGCGACGAACATCTCGTTCGGCAAGGTCGCCGACGCCGACCTCAGCGCGCCGATCCCCTCCGGCACCAAGATCACCAACATCGACCTCGGAAGCCGAGGCGACACCGGTCACGACGGGTCAGGCGCCCCCACGGGCAACGACCCCAAGTCGGTCGCCGCGCAGGTACCCTTCACGCTCAGCGCTCCTGATAGCCTGGTCGGACTCCCGCGCAAGAGCGTCCGGGCGATCAGCCAGGGCGACAGCAAGGGCGCGCTGGTGACCTACGGCGCCGGGCTCGGCGGCATCGCGGTCCTCGAGCAGCCCGCCGACTCCAAGAGCGCCGGCGCGCCGGCCAAGGGCGGCGATCACGGGCTCCAGCTGCCCAAGGTCTCGATCAACGGGACCGACGGCCAGGAGCTCGCCACCGCGCTGGGCACCGTCGTGCGCTTCTCGCGCGGCGGCGTGCAGTACACGATCATCGGGTCGGTTCCCCCAGCGGCCGCCGAGGCGGCGGCGCGGGCGCTGTAGGCGCATGGCGGCGCCGCCCGTCGAGGCCCGTGGCGTGGTCAAGCGCTACGGCGACGTCACCGCCGTCGACCACGTCGACCTGACCGTCGAGGCCGGCGACGTCTACGGCTACCTCGGGCCCAACGGCGCCGGCAAGACCACCGTCCTGCGGATGCTGCTCGGGCTCATCACGCCGACGGCCGGCGAGGTCCGGCTCTTCGGCGCCAACCCGCTGGAGCACGGCGCCGCCGCACTCGACGGCGTCGCCGGGTTCGTCGAGGCCCCGGGCTTCTACCCGTACATGACGGGCCGCAAGAACCTCGAGATGCTCGCCGCGCTGGACGGCGGCGGCGCCGCGGCACGCATCGACGAGGCGCTGGAGATCGTCGAGCTCACCGACCGCCAGCGCCACCGCGTCGGCGGCTACTCACACGGCATGCGCCAGCGACTCGGCGTCGCCGCCGCGCTGCTGCGCGACCCCAAGCTGCTGGTGCTCGACGAGCCCGCCACGGGCTTGGATCCGGCCGGCATGCGCGACATGCGGACGCTCGTGGCGCGCCTCTCGCTGGCCGGCACGACCGTGCTGCTCTCCAGCCACCTGCTGGCCGAGGTGGAGGAGCTCTGCAACCGGGTGGCCATCGTGCGCACCGGGCGCGTCGTCTTCGAGGGCGCGCTGGCCGACCTCAAGCGGACCGCCGGCGGCGAATGGCGCCTGCGCACGACCGACGACGACCGCGCGCTGACGGTGCTCCACGCGCGGCGCGGCATCGACGGCGTCCGCCGTGATCCCCTCGAGCTCCGCTTCGAGGCCACCGAGGAGGCGGCCGCCGAGCTGTCGGTCGCCCTCGTGGAGGCCGGCCTGGCCATCCGCGCGCTCGCGCCGCACGCCGCCACGCTCGAGGACCTCTTCTTCCGCCTCACCGAGGGAGAGCCGGACACGGTGCCCGCCTCCGCGACCGACACCGCCTGATGGTGGCGCTGCGCACCGTCTACCGCTGGGAGCTGCGCAAGCTCGCTGCGCAGAAGCGCACGTACCTCGGGCTCGGCGCCGCGATCATCGTGCCGATCATCTTCGTCGTAGCACTCGCGCTGCAGTCAGGCCAGCCCGAGGACGTGCTCTTCGGCCGCTACGTCCGTCAATCGGGGCTGGCGATCCCGCCGGTCATCCTCATCTTCGGCTCCTACTGGCTGTTTCCGCTCATCACGGCGCTCGTAGCGGGCGACATCGTCGCCGCCGAGGACCACAACGGCACGCTGAAGACGATCCTCACGCGCTCGGTCGGCCGCGGCCGGATCTTCGCCGCCAAGGCTCTCGCAGCGTTGACCTACGCGGCGCTCGCTCTGCTCGCGATGGGCCTGACGGCCGTGGTCGGCGGCGTGGCCAAGTCCGGATTCCACCCGCTCGTCACGCTCTCGGGCACCACGGTCAGCGGCAGCCGCGCCCTCCTGCTGATCGGCGCGAGCCTGCTCGTCTACCTCCTCCCCCTCTTCGCCGTGGCGTCGATCGCGCTGCTGCTCTCGACCGTCACCCGGAACTCCGCGGCCGCGGTCGTCGGCGCGCTGATGGTCAGCCTGCTCCTGCAGCTCATCGTCATCATCCCCGGCCTCGGCAGCCTGCAGCCCTACCTCCTGCCCACGCAGTTCAACGCCTGGCAGGGCCTCCTCCGCACCCCGGCCGACTACGCGCCGATCCTCCGCGCGATCTGGGTCTGCGCCCTGTACGCGCTGCCGTGCCTCGGCGCCTCCTACCTGGTCTTCCTACGGCGCGACGTCGCCGGCGGCTGACCGGCCGACCCTCGATAGAGCTCGGCACATGTCCCCCTCCCAAGCGGGGCGACGAACGGAGATCCGCGGATGCTCGGCGCTTCCTCTTGACTTCGCCGGGCGGACCAAACGTAGACTCGATGGCCAGAGGCTTCGCGTGCCACCCCATTCCCTGACCGATCTGGCTGGCCTGAGGGTCAGTGCCGAGGATTTGCTCGCCGCCATGAGCGAGACGGCCGCGCAGCCGGCCTGGGTCGTGGATCCCGACGACGTGATCCGGTTCGCCAACCCCGCCGCGATCACGGCGCTCGGCTACGACCGCGCGGACGAGCTGCTCGGGCGCCACCGCCACGAGACGATCCACTACCAGCACCCGGACGGGACGCCCTATCAGGCCGCGGAGTGCCCGATGAAGCTCCCGCGAACCACCGGCCAGACGGTCGCGCGAGACTTGGACTGGTTCTTCCGGCGCGACGGCTCGAAGCTTCCCGTCTCCTACATTTCGGTGCCGATCACGATGCCGGAGGGCCGCGGGGCCGTCGTGGCCTTCGCCGACATCGAGGACCGCTTGCGCGCCGAGCAGATGCTGCCCGGGCGCGATGCGGTGCTGGGAGCACGCGAGGACTCGCTGCGGCGGATCGCCACGCTGGTCGCCGGTGGGGCGGCGTCGGCCGACGTCTTCGCCGCGATCGCCAGGGAGGTCGGGCACGTCGTCGGCCTGCCGCTGGTGCTGGTGTGGCGCTTTGACCCGGGGAAGACGACAGCCACGGTGATCGGAGTCTGGAGCGAGGATCCGCATCCGTGGCAGGCTGGGACCCGCTGGCCGCTCGACGGACCGGGGCTCGCGGTCCAGATGCTGAAGACCGGTCGCCCTGCGAGGATCGACGACTACAGCGAGCTCCCCGGCACGATCGCCGGGGCCAGCCGCCAATCCCGGCTCCGGGGTTCCGCCGGCGCCCCGATCATCGTCGACGGCGACATCTGGGGCTGGATGGCGGCCGCCACCAGTCGTGCCCCGCTCCCCGAGCACATGGAGGATCGGCTCGCCGAGTTCACCGAGCTCGTCGCGACGGCGATCTCGGGCATCGAGAGCCGCGATCAGCTCGCCCGGCTGGCGGACGAGCAGGCCGCGCTGCGGCGTGTGGCGACGCTGGTCGCGCGCGGAGCGCCGCCGGAGGACGTGTTCGCGGCGGTCGCGAACGAGGTCGGACTCCTGCTTTCGGTCGAGTTGGCGAACGTGGGCCGCTACGAGTCCGACGACACGTTCACGTTCGTCGCGAGCGCAAGGGAGCTTTTTCCCGTTGGCAGCCGGTGGCCCCTTGGCGGGCAGAAGAACCTCGCCACGCTCGTGTTGGAGACGGGCGGGCCGGCCCGGCTGGACAACTATGCCGATGCCAGCGGCCCGCTCGCTGAGGGCATCCGCGAGGCGGGCATCCGCTCGGCGGTCGGGACGCCGATCCTCGTCGAGGGCCGCCTCTGGGGGCTGATAACCGCCGGCTCCAGCCAGGAGCAACCCCTGCCGCCGGACACCGAGGCGCGCCTCGCCTCGTTCACGGAGCTCGTCGCGACGGCGATCGCCAATGCTGAAGCGCGCATGGAGGTGGCGGCGTCGCGGGCACGGGTCGTGGCGGCGGCCGACGAGGAGCGCCGTCGGGTGGTTCGCGATCTGCACGACGGCGCGCAGCAGCGGCTGGTCCACACGGTCGTCACGCTCAAGCTCGCACACCGCGCCGTGCAGAACGGGGAGCAGGACGTCCCCGCCCTGCTGACCGAGGCGCTGGACAACGCCGAGCAGGCGACGGCCGAGCTGCGCGAGCTCGCGCACGGCCTCCTGCCGACGGTCCTCACCCGGGGCGGCCTGCGCGCGGGCGTGGACGCGCTGGCTTCGCGGATGCCTGTGCCGATCGAGATCGACGTGCCCGTGGGCCGGCTGCCCGCCGCGGTCGAGGCCACCGCGTACTTCGTCGTCGCCGAGGCGCTCACCAACGTGGCCAAACACTCTCGCGCCGCACACGCCGAGGTGATGGTTCGCATCGAGCACGGCACGCTCGCCATCCACGTCCACGACGACGGCATCGGAGGCGCCAAGCGCGGCGGCGGCAGTGGCCTCATCGGACTGACCGACCGGCTCGCGGTCCTCGACGGACAGCTCCGGGTCGAGAGCCCGGCCGACGGCGGCACGCTCGTCGCCGCAGACATCCCCCTCCCGGGCTAGCGGTTAGAGCCCGGATCGAGCGGGCAGGTCGAGGTCGACAGGTCAAGGCGCGGTGCCTGAGTGAGTGGCCCCAGGTGGCGCCGCGAAGGAGAAGAGACATGGCCGCCACCGCTGCCCCGCCGCCCCTGGAGACCAGCTTCGACGACGACCCACGCGTGGTCAAGGAGGCCGCGACGGAGGACTACTCGCTCCACGTGGTCCCGCGAACCTGGCGGATGGATCGCTTCCGGCTCACGATGGCCTGGTACGCCGTCGCGACCGCGTTCTTCTACATGTACTTCGCGGCGTTCGTCGCCCTCGCCTACGGGACGCTGAACGCGATCGTCGGCATCGTCCTCACCGTCGTCACCTACACGCTCGTCAACGCCGTGATCCTGCGCGTCGCATCGACGAGCGGGCTCACCGTGGCGCTCTTCTCGCGCAGCATGTTCGGGTTCGTCGGGGCGGCGATCGCGACCCTCATCTTCGCCGCCACCGCGATGTACTACCTCGTGTTCGAGGGCTCCGTCGTGGCGGTCGCGGCGCAGACGCTGATCGGCGGCCCGATCAAGCTGTGGTACGCGGTCGTGATCCTGGGCACCGCCCCACTCGTCTGGCGCGGGGTGCGGACCTGGCTGGATCGCCTGAACGGCTTCCTGTTGCCGTTCTACACCGTGGCGCTGGTGGGGGTGGTCATCTGGGCGCTGTCGAGCAAGGGCTACCACGGCTTCCTGCCGGACGCGAAGGCCCCGCCCGGGACGACCCTCCCCTGGCTGCAGGCGTTCACCGCCTACATGGGCGTCTGGATCCTGATGATGTTCACCATGGACTTCGCCCGGCTGGGGCGGAAGACCGACGACGCCTACCACACCCTGGTCACGTTCGGGTGGCTGTACTACCTGATCACCTTCCTGGTCAACGGGCTGGTGGGCATCCTGCTCGTGTCGACCTTCGGCATCAGCCTCGAGGAGCTGGCCGGGCGGGAGAGCGCGCTGCCGGTGTCGATCGTGAACCTGACGGGTGTGCTCGGGCTGGCGCTCATCGCGATCACCCAGACGCGCATCAACACGGTGAACCTCTATCTGGCGTCGACGAACTTCGAGAGCTTCTTCTCGCGCATCTTCAACATCAGGCTGCGGCGGACCTTCTGGGTGGTGTTCACCGTCGCCGCCGGCTACCTGCTGATGCTCACCAACGTCTTCAGCTGGGTGCTCGACGCGCTGAGCTACCAGGGGATCGCGATCGTCGCGTGGGTCGGCGTCGCGCTGGCGCACGTCAACTACCTGCGCGGCCATCGCCTGAGGCTCGAGGGCCTGGAGTTCCGGCCCGGGCGCATCCCGGCGTTCAACCCGGGCGGCATCGCCGCGTGGGTCCTGGCCACCGCCACAGGCGTGATCCTCAAGGTCAGCGACACGACCACCAGCCAGTTCTGGGAGACCTGGGGTCTGCCGCTGGTCTTCGTCATCGCCTTCGGCGTCTACACCGCCGCGGCGAAGGCGGCGCGGCCCTCCTGGTTCTCGATGGCGCGCCCGCACGACCCCATGACCGAGGTCGAGGACCCGTGGGAGACCCGGATCCGCTGCCACAGCTGCGACAGGTTCTACCTGGCGCGCGAGATGGACCGCGATCCGGCCGGCGACCATCGCGCGATCTGCGCGGCCTGTGCCACCGGCCCGCAGTTCTACGCGGCGGCGCGGCGCGAGTCGCATGAGCTGCGGCGACCGGTGCCGCCGCGCATGCCGGCCGGGCACGGTACCGGGTGGCGGGACTGACGATGGCGGGTGAGAAGAACGCAAGCCCGACGCCGTCGCGAGAAGGCGCGACGGGGCCCGTCACGATGCTCGACATCAACGTCGACATGGGCGAGAGCTTCGGCCGCTGGAAGCTCGGCGACGACGAGGGGCTGATGCCGTACGTCACGTCAGCCAGCATCGCCTGCGGCTTCCACGCCGGCGACCCGGCGACGATGCGCGCCACCGTGCACGCCGCCGTGCAGCACGACGTGCAGATCGGCGCGCACGTGGGCCTTCCGGACCTGCTGGGCTTCGGCCGCCGTCACATGGCGGTCGCCGCCGCCGACCTGCGCGACTACGCCGTCTACCAGATCGGCGCGCTCAAGGCCTTCGTCGAGGCCGAGGGTGGGCGCCTGGGGCACGTCAAGCCGCACGGCGCCCTCTACGCGATGTGCTCGGCGGACCCCGAGCTTGCCGCGGCCGTCGCCGAGGCGACCGCCGAGGTGGACCGCGACCTGCTGCTGCTCCTGCTCAGCACGGAGGTCGCCGCCGCGGTCGAGGCTCACGGGGTGCGGCTCGTCACCGAGGCGTTCCCCGACCTCGACTACGGGCCCGACGGCACGCTGGTGCTCGAGCCCGTCAAGCGCGCGTGGGACCCCGACCGGGTCGCCGCGCGCGCCGTCCGGCTCGTCCAAGAGCACGTCATCGACACCCAGGACGGCGGCCGGGTGGAGGTGCGGGCGCCGACGATCTGCCTGCACGGCGACGCGCCGAACGCCACCGAAGTGGCGAGCATCGTGCGCCGGCGCCTCGAGCAGGAGGGCGTCGAGGTCGCTCCACTGCAGCGCGTGCTCGAGCACGGGCTCTCCACCGACGCGGGGCGGCCATGAGCATCGGGGCGACGGCGATCATCGAGCGCCACGAGGCCGAACGTGGCCATCCCGCGGTCACCTACCGGCACGCCGGTGACCGCGCGGTGCTCGTGGAGTTCGGCGAGATGGAGTTCGACCTGACCTTGAACTTCTTCGTGCTCGCCTTCGACACGGCGCTGCGCGACCACCCGGTCGACGGGCTGGTCGAGACGGCGCCGGGGTTCCGGTCGATGCTCGCGACCTATGACCCGCGGGAGACGTCGGCGCACGACCTCGTCGACGACATCGCGAGGGTCCAGGCGGCGCTGCCGGAGGAGCGCGACATCGAGATCCCGAGCCGCCTGATCCGGCTCCCGATCGCCTTCGACGACTCGCAGACGCGCGCGGCCGTGGAGCGCTACGTCCACACGATTCGCGCCGACGCCCCCAACTGCGACGGCAACAACAACATCGACTACATCGTCCGCTACAACGGCTTTGCGGATCGCGAGGCGTTCTTCGACGCGGTGCTGGCGACCGAGCACTGGACCGGCTTCATCGGCTTCTTCCCGGGCCTGCCGTTCATGTTTCCGCTCGACCCCCGCTACGTGCCGATCGTGCCGAAGTACAACCCCACCCGTACCTGGACGCCGGAGGGCGCGGTCGCCCTCGGCGGCCCGTGCCAGGCGATCTACCCGGTGGAATCCGCCGGCGGGTATCAGCTCTACGGCCGCAGCCTGCCGGTCTACGACCTGCAGGGCCGCAACGCCGCCTTCCGCGACAACCCGCTGCTGCTTCGCCCTGGCGACCGCGTGCGCTTCCACCGCGTCGAGGAGCAGGAGCTGTTGGCGCTGTTCGACGACGTGCGAGCAGATCGCTACGTGTACGAGTTCGACGACCAGCCGCTGGACGTCGGCGCGTATCGCGAATCGCTCGAGCGCCACCGCGACGAGGCCGAGCAGTGGCGCCGCTCGCGCGACGAGGCGGCCGCGAGGACGCCCCTCCCATGACGGAGGCGGCGAGGGCCACCAGAGGACAGCAGCCGGGGATCGAGATCGTCGAGCCGGGCCTCCAGGCGACCGTGCAGGAGCACCCCGGACGGACCGGCATGTTGGGGCAGGGCTTCTTCCCGTCGGGCGCCATGGACTCCCTCGCCATGCGCGCCGCCAACATCCTGGCGGGCAACGCGCAGAACGCGGCGGGGATCGAGGTGACGCTCGGCAACTTCGCGATGCGGGTGGTGCATCGCGACAGCGTCGTCGCCGTCTGCGGCGCCGATGCGGAGGTCACCGTCGACGGCGAGCCGCTCCCCACATGGCAGAGCCGTCGCATGCCCGCCGGCTCCGAGCTGCGGATCGCGATCTCCACCGGACCGGGCTTCCGCCTGTATGTCGCCGTCGGCGGCGGCATCGACGTCCCGCCGGTGTTCGGCTCGCGCGCCACCTACACGATGGGGGCGCTCGGCGGCTACGAGGGGCGCCCGCTCGCGAAGGGCGATCGCCTGGCACTCGGGCCGGATGGCGGCGGCCCGAGCCCGCGACGCTGGAGGCCGGACGTGCGCCCCGACTACGCGCGCGAGTGGGAGATCGAGGCCATGCGTGGTCCGCAGGCCGCGCCCGACTTCCTCACGGACGGCGACATGGAGACGTTCTTCACGCGCGCGTGGGCGGTCGACCGCAACTCCGACCGCACCGGCGTGCGGCTCGCGTCGCAGCGCTTCGAGTTCGCCCGGTCCAGTGGCGGCGTGGCGGGGGGCCACCCCTCCAACATCCTCGACAACCCGTACCCGGTGGGCGGGGTCAACATCAACGGCGACATGCCGGTCATCCTCGGACCGGACGGCCCGACGGCGGGCGGCTTCATCGTCGCGGCGACGATCGTGCAGGCCGGGCTGTGGAAGCTCGGCCAGCTGCGCCCGATCGGAGACCGCGTGCGCTTCCGGGAGGTGAGCGCGGAAGAGGCCGTCGAGCTCGATGCGCAGCTCGACGCGCTCCTGAGTGAAAACAGCTTGGAGGACGCGTAGCGGTAGCGCACGTCCCGGATCGGAGGGCCGATGGCCGAGAAGACAATCAAGTCGCCGCTGCCGGGCACGTTCTGGCGCCGCCCGAACCCCACGTCGGATCCGTTCGTGGCCGAGGGCGAGGCCGTGGAGCCCGGGAAGGTCGTCGGTCTCGTGGAGATCATGAAGAGCTTCCACGAGGTGCGCGCCGAGGACAGCGGCGTGGTCGAGCGCTTCCTCGTCGACAGCGAGGACACGGTCGAGGCGGGCCAGGACGTCGTCGTCCTGACCGACTAAGAGGAAGGGGGCGACTGCGATGCAGAAGATCCTCGTCGCCAACCGGGCCGAGGTGGCCCTGCGCATCATCCGCGCCTGCCGGGAGCTCGGGCTCGACACCGTGGCGGTCTACTCGACGGCCGACGCGACGGCGCGGCACGTGCGCGTCGCAGACGAGGCGGTGTGCGTCGGCAAGCCCGCCGCCCGCGACAGCTACCTCAACATCGGCGCGCTGATCGACGCGGCCCGCCGCACCGGCGCCGAGGCCGTCCACCCCGGCTACGGCTTCCTGGCCGAGAACGCGGCGTTCGCGCGTGCGTGCGAGGAGGCCGGGCTGATCTGGGTGGGGCCGAGCCCCGCGGCGATCGACCAGATGGGCGACAAGGCGGTCGCCCGGGAGCTGGCGCGCTCCGCCGGCGTCCCCGTCGTGCCCGGCACGGCGGGCACGTTGACGTTGAAGGAGGCGCTGCGGACCGCCGAGGACGTCGGCTATCCGGTGATGGTCAAGGCGGTGGCCGGGGGCGGCGGGCGCGGGATCCGCGTCGCCGACGATCCCGAGGAGCTGCGCAGTTGCGTCGTGGCCGCCGCGCGCGAGGCGGAGGCCGCGTTCGGCGACGACTCGCTGTATCTCGAGAAGCTCGTCGTCAACCCGCGCCATGTGGAGGTGCAGGTGCTCGGCGACGGGCAGGGCGGCGCCATCCACCTCTACGAGCGCGAGTGCTCGCTGCAGCGTCGCCGCCAGAAGCTGCTCGAGGAGAGCCCCGCGCCGAACCTCGACCCGCAGACGCGTGCGGCGATGTGCTCGGCCGGCGCGCGGCTGGCCGCGGCGGTCGACTACGCAAGCGCGGGCACCGTGGAGTTCATCGTCGACGCCTCCGGCGACTTCCACTTCATCGAGATGAACACCCGCATCCAGGTGGAGCACCCGGTCACCGAGATGGTCACCGGCATCGACCTCGTCAAGGAGCAGCTGCGGATCGCTGCCGGCGAGCCGTTCGACGTGCTGCAGGACGACGTCGCGCCGCGCGGGTGGGCGATCGAGTTCCGGCTCAACGCCGAGGACCCCGCCGCCGGCTTCCTCCCCTCACCCGGGGAGATCACGGCACTGGAGCTGCCGGGCGGTCCGGGCGTCCGGATCGACACGGCCATCTACGCCGGCTACCACGTGCCGCCGTTCTACGACTCGCTGATCGCGAAGCTCATCGTGTGGGGACGCGACCGCGACGAGGCCATCGCCCGCGGCCGGCGCGCGCTCAGCGAGTTCCGGATCGACGGGATCAAGACGACGATCCCGTTCCACCTGCGCGTGCTCGGCGAGCCCAGCTTCCTGGCCGGCGAATACCACACCGACTCGGTCGCCGAGCTCGCCCTGGCGTGATCGCCGTGGCCGAGCCGAGCGGCGTCAGCCCGGGCCGGCGCTCCTACCCCGTGAGCTCGGCGATGCGGGCGCGCAGGTCAGCCGCGCGCTGACGGGTCGCCTGGAACTCCGGATGGTCTCCGACCGTGCATCCGTGACCCATCGCGTAGGCGTACTCCCACGAGTGCACCAGCTCCTTGAGCTCGTCTCGCAGCGGCTGAACGTCGGGCAACATGGCCTCGAAAGTCAACACCGCTCGCCCACCGCCCGCGCCCGCCATCGGGTCAGTGTCCGACTGGCACTGTGTCCAGCCCTCCGGGCTCGACGGTGGGTGCCGCCCGGCGTACATTCGGGTCAGCGAGAGGACGGGAGAAATGGTGGTCGGCATGTGCGCAGGACCCCTCAGCCGCGAAGCGCGGCGCCGGGTCTGGCGCACTCGGAGGACGGCCGCCGCACCCTGCCAGGGCGGTCCTCGGACCGCTCACGCCCACGGCCTCGCCGTCTGCCCGGGCGAGGCCGCCGCAGCAGCGCCATCGCCGCTGCAGGGCGCCGCGGGCGACATCACCGCACGATCGGAGTGGTCAGCATGGCCGACAACAGAGGCGTCGCCTACATGGGACCCGGCAAGGTCGAAGTCCAGGACACGCCCTTCCCGACCTTCGAGCTGCAGGACGGGCCGGGCGTTCACCCCGACAACGTGGGCCGCGAGTGCCACCACGGGGTGATCCTGCGGATCGTCTCGACGAACATCTGCGGCAGCGACCAGCACATGGTGCGCGGGCGCACCACCGCCCCCGAGGGACTGATCCTCGGGCACGAGATCACGGGCGAGATCATCGAGAAGGGCCGCGACGTCGAGTTCCTCGAGGAAGGGGACCTCGTCTCGGTGCCGTTCAACATCGCCTGCGGGCGCTGCCGCAACTGCAAGGAGCGCAAGACCGGCATCTGCCTGTACACCAACCCCGAGCGCCCGGGGGCGGCGTACGGCTACGTCGACATGGGCGGTTGGCCCGGTGGCCAGGCCGAGTACGTGATGGTGCCCTACGCGGACTTCAACTGCTTGAAGTTCCGCGACAAGGACCAGGCGATGGAGAAGATCCTCGACCTGACGATGCTGTCGGACATCTTCCCGACCGGCTACCACGGATGCGTCACGGCCGGCGTCACGACCGGCAGCAGCGTCTACGTCGCCGGCGCCGGGCCGGTCGGCCTCGCCGCCGCGCACTCGGCGCAGCTGCTCGGAGCGGCGGTCGTGATCGTGGGCGACCTCATCCCCGAGCGCCTCGAGCAGGCACGGAGCTTCGGCTGCGAGACCATCGACGTCAGCAAGGGCGACCCGCAGGACCAGATCGCCGAGCTCCTCGGCGCGCCCGAGGTCGACTCCGGCGTCGACGCCGTCGGCTTCGAGGCCCGCGGCCACGGTGAGCACGCCGACGAGGAGCTGCCGGCGACCGTGCTGAACTCGCTGATGAACATCACCCGCGCCGGCGGCGCGCTCGGCATCCCCGGCCTCTACGTGACCGGCGACCCGGGCGCCAAGACCGACGCGGCCAAGGAAGGGTCGCTGTCGATCCGCATCGGCCTCGGCTGGGCCAAGTCGCACACCTTCGCGACCGGCCAGTGCCCGGTGATGAAGTACCACCGCGGGCTGATGGAGGACATCCTCAACGACCGCTGCCAGATCGCCAAGGCGGTCAACGCCACGGTGATCTCGCTCGACGATGCGCCGGAGGGATACGACAACTTCGACCACGGCGCCGCGCGGAAGTACGTGCTCAACCCGCACGGGCTGATCAACGCGTGAGGGGGCGAGGCGGCGGCGCCCAGGCGCCGCCGCCTCGGCCGTCAGTCCTGATCGCCGCTCAGCCCCGCGATCTCGCGGCGCAGCTCCTCCACGCGCGTCACGACCCACTCCAGCCGCGGGTCGCGGCCGCCCATCGTCCGCGAATGACCCATGGCGTAGGCGAACTCCATCGAGTTGATGAGCTTCCGGTACTCAGCTCGCAGCTCATCGATGCGCGCCATCGGCAGATGCTAGCCCCTCATGCAGGACGAGCTCCAGGGTCTGCGACTTGCCGGCGCGTCCCGCGGTGCTGGCGGGCGTCACGACCACGCGGTAGCGCCCGCGCGGCAGCCGGTGCCCGTGGACCTTCCGGGGCTGCGCGATGGCCATCTGACCGGCCCTCGCCGCCCTACGCACGATCTTCGCCGTCGTCGAGTACTTCGTGCACTCGTGGCGCTTGCGCCTGCCGGCGACGCAGAGCCCCTTCTTCAGGTGGCCGGGGACGCCGCGCTGGAGCAGCAGCGTCACCGACCCGCGGCCCGAGATCGTGAAGACGAACCGGCCGCGGGAGAGCTTCGGCTTCGACACGGTCGGCACTCGGGGCTTCCGTGCCGCCACCCTGTGCGCTCCGGGCGTCGGCGTCGGAGCGGGCGTCGCTCCCGGCGGCGGCGAAGCGGCCGTCGTTGCCGGCGGACGCGGCGGAGCGCGGTGGCTCAGGAAGAACGTGTACATGGCGGCCGTCGCATCGGGCCCCGACGGGTCGGCGTAGGGCTGCGACGGGTCGCCGCCGGACCAGGCGTGGCTCATGCCGTGCACGACCCAGTACTGCGCGAGCTCGACACGGTGGCTGTCGACGTAGCTGCGGAGCGTGTAGGACCGCCCCCCTGGGGCCCGGCCCCGGGTCGTCTTCGCCGGCACGCGTGGCACCGAGCCGTTGAGCGCTGCGTCATCGGCCAGGTCGCCGGTCACGAGCCACTGCTGGACCAGCTGGTCGGCGTTGATCGGCGGCACCGTGGTGTCCGCATCGCCCGCGAACGCGATGAACGGCATCGGGCGGGCATGGGCGCCCATCTCCGCGTGGGCCTGCCGGCCTGCCTGGACGGGGTCGGCGCTCTTGTAGCCCGCGCACGTGGCGGTGGCCGCGTACTCGCAGCCCGAGCCGACGCCGATCGCGGCGAAGAGGTCGGGGTAGGTGGCAGCCATGACCGAGGCCATCGCGCCTCCGGCCGACAGCCCGGCCGCGTAGACCCGTTGGGGATCGACGGCGTAGTCGCGCTCCACCAGGGTCGTCACCGCAGCGACCCGCGCGGGCTCGCCCGCGGAGCGGTGCATGCTTCGGTCCTGAAAGAAGTTCCAGCACTTGAAGGAGTTGGCGCTGGGGTCCTGCTCCGGGAAGACGACGATGAAGCCCTTGGCCTCCGCCAGCGCGTCCCAGCGCGTCAGCCGGCGGAACTGGTCGGCGGTCTGCGTGCAGCCATGCAGGGCGACGACCAGCGGCATCGGCGTCCCCGCCTGGTACGTCGAGGGGACGTACAACTGGTAGTGCTGCGTTCCCTCGGGGCCGGCGTAGTCCCCCGACGTGAGGGTCCCGGTCGCAGCCGTCGCGGCCCCCGGGAGCAGCGCGGCCCCCGCCGCGACGAGCAGCGCCACGGCGATCCCGAGCCGTGCTCGGAGACCAACGACGATGCGGGCCGGCGGTGCCGTCCCGCACAGGGGCCGAAGCGCCTCGGTGCGCTCGGTGTTGCGTTCCTGCATTGCGTCGTCCGTTCCGCCGGAGATCGCCATGCCCATCCGCGCTGGCCTTTGGACCACGGCCGCCCGCCCATCGGACAGGTCGGCCTACGCTAGGCCAACGCCGGCGGGCCATCCATACGAGGAACCGAGAACTTCAGCGACCCCGGTCCGTAGAAGCGGCAAACCAGAGCGATCATTCAGCCGGCCGCCCGCTCGGCCGGCGACCCGTCGCCGACCGCGACGTCCCTCACTGGGCGGCGACGCTGGCGCCCGCCCCAGGCGCGGGGCAGCGCACCGGCGCCCAGCGGCCGGGCATCAGGCAGCGGTCGACGCGCCGTGGTTGGCGGTTGGCAAGGATCCGGAAGCTCGTGTACTTGCCGATCGTCCCGCGGGCGGTCACCCGGATCTGCAGCAGCGTCCCGGCCCGGAAGAAGCGCTCCAGCGCCCGGAGCCGCGCCGGAGCATGCGCCGACGGCAGCTCGCGGCGGCGGCAGCCGGCGCCCACGCAGGTGACCCGAACGACCGCGGACGGCCCCCCGCGCACCGACAGCAGCGTGATCCGTGCGCCGCCGGCGACGGTGTAGCCGGCGATGCGCACGGTCGGGAAGGGCTGGAGGTACGGGCGGCTGGGGCTCGCCGCGGTCGGCACGGCCGCTGGCGGCGCGGCGGGTGGCACGGGCGCCGCCGGCGGGACGACCGGTGGGCACGAGCCGGTCCGGGATCCGCCCTTGCCGGGCGGGTCCTTCTTCTTGCCGGCGCGCCACACCCCGGCGAGCGGGCCGCTGAGCGGCGTGAGCGCCGCGGTCGCGTTCACGGCGTTGAAGTGGTGCAGCTGGAACCGATGACCCTTGTCGCCGCCACTCCCGCCGCGGCCTTCGCCGCCGGTCGCGGATCCGCCTCGGCCGTGCCGGTCGCCGCCGTCACCGCCGCCGCCGCCACCGTCGCCACCGTCGCGGTTTCCGCCCTGGTCATCGCGCCCCTGCCCCGCGACCAGATCGCTCAGCGGCGTGAGCGCCGCGATCGTGCCCAGGGCGTTGAAGAGGCGTACCTGGGCCCGGACCCGACGCCCCACATCACCGTCGCTCACGGCGTAGGTCGCCGCGCACGCGTCTCCGACGACAGCGCAGAACTGGCCCGAGGCGTCGCACCGAGTCCACTGGTAGACCTGCGCCGGCGCCGGCACGCCGCTCCACGCGGCGGTGATCCGCAGCTCGCCCCCGACGGCCGCCGGACCCTCGATGACGGGTCCCGCCGTGAACGCCGGCGGCGCGGCGCCGAGCGCCGGTGCGGCCACCAGCGCGAACACCACCACCGTCGCCAGCGGCACGATCGGTGTGAGAACGCGACTGCGGAGAGTGAGGATGTGCATGTTGACCCGGTGGCCTCCGATGCTAGGCCGATCGGTGAGCGTGGGCAACCCTTGGCCGGACGCCGCGCCGCCCGCTGCGTCGCGCGTCACATCTTGATTTGGCCCTTCCAGGTCCTGGCACGGTGGCCCGAGATGCGGACCTTGACGCGGAACGAGCCGCTCGTCGCCGACCGCGCGGTCACGGTCCCGGATCCCCTCGCGGTTCGCCCGCGATGCCGTGCCCGGAACGTGCACCGGGCCTGCCGGGCGTTGTTCTTCGTGCGGGCGCACGTGAGGCGGGTGATCTTCCAGTGCCGCAGCCGCTTGCGGACCTCGCGCCGCAAGGCGGCTCGCGCCCGCGCCGGGGTGAGCGTCACCGCGATGGGCGCCACGGTGACCTGGCGGGCGGCCGTCGTGCCGGCTCCGCCCGCGTTGCTCGCGGTCAGCTTGACCGTGTAGGTGCCGGCGCGCGCGTAGGTATGGGAGGGATTGGGCGACGGGTCGGCGCCGGGGGCGATCCCGCTGCCGTCGCCGAAGTCCCAGACCCAGCCCGACGGGCCGTTGGTCGAGGCGTCGGTGAAGGTCGCGGTCAGCCCGGAGACCGCCGCGTTGAACCCCGACTCGGGCTTGGCCGGCGGCGGAGGCGGTGGCGGAGGCGGCGCGACCGACACGCTGCAGGTCGCCGAGCCGGAGTTGCTCGTCGTGCCGACGAAGCTCCAGTCCGCGCTGTTGGCGTGCAGCGTCATCTTGAGCAGCCCGTACACGCCGCCGTCCTTGCCCCCGGTTCCGACGATCGCCTCACGCGGCCCGTTGGCGTTGGGCCGGCCGCTGGGGTCCAGGCCGCGTGGCGGCGTGTACCCGTGGACGTGGCCGGTGATGACGAAGTCGACGCCCGCGGCGTAGAAGTCCTGCCAGATCGGCGCCTCGGCGGGGGCGGTGCTCTGGGGATGGTGCCAGTACACCAGCTGGCACGCCTGGGGCGACGCGGCGAGATCGGCCTTCAGCCAGGTCTCCTGCTCGGAGCCCGCGGCGCAGCTCACGGCCTGGCAGCCGTCGCTCGAGTTCAGCGCCACGATGTGCCAGCTGCCGATGTTGTAGCTGTACCAGCCCTTGCCGGACGCCCCGACGTTGACCCCGATGGTCGGGAAGTACTGGAAGTACCCCGACGCGCCCGGGACCTGGTACTCGTGGTTGCCCGGGACCGCCCGCAGCACGCTGCGCAGGTCCGGCGCGCCCCAGGAGAGGTTGAAGCCGAGCCCGTACTCGGCGGCGGTGCTGTTCTCGTACTGGGTGTCGCCGACGGCCAGCAGCGCAGCAAGCCCGCTCGCGGAGCTCTTCTGCGCGCGCGCCAGGTTCGACGTGTAGAGGTCGCTGCAGAGTCCCGCTGAGGCCGATCCCGCGCTCGGGCACGCGATGTCGCCGGCGGCCATGATCACGGGATCGGCGGCGGCCGCCGGCGTCGCCCCCACGACGACGCCCGGCAGGATCAGCCAGAGCATCGCGATGATGGCGCGGTGACGGGATCGCTGCGGACGTGCCGGGCGAGCCGGGCGGGCCATGGCCGACAGTATGTCCCCGCGACGGCCGCCCGTGGGGCCGCGGGTGTGGCGGCGGACGTGCGCCCGCCGGGCCGGCCACGACTACCGCCGGTGAACCACCCGGACCAGCCTGTGCGCTCGCGCACTGGGGACACCGCAACCGCTGACCGTGCTCACGGCCGCGTAGACCCTGCCCGAGCCGGAACGTCCACGGATCTCGATCCGGAACGGACCGGGCAGCTTGCCGAGATGGACGGTGATCGAGCGCCGCGCGCCCTTCAGCTTGGCGTAGCGCTTGCCGGCGACGTTCACGACGATGGAGACCATGCGGTGCCCCTTCGGCGGGATCCATCGCACGACCGCCGAACGACTGACCGGGCAGACGTTCGGCGCGACCGTCCCCTGCCCGGTCGCCGGCCCGTCGCTCGCCGAGGTGCTCGTCGTCGTGATCGCCGGCCCACCGGGGGTCGCTGTCCCGGGCCCGCTCGGGGTCGTGGTTCCGGGCCCACCGGGGTTGGTGGGCCCCGGCGGGGCGGTCGTCGGCGCGATCGTGTTGTGCATGTAGAAGCCCGAGACGTTGTCGGACGCGAGCACCACGACGCCCGTGCCGGCACTCACCGTCTGCTTGGTCGACGTCGCGTTGTTGATCTTCAAGTCGCCCGCGGTCTGGATGAAGGGCGTCCCGGGACCCGAGCCGAAGCTCGGATGGCTCATGCTGGTGGTCTTGTAGAAGATCGCCGTGTCGGCCGTGCCCGCGTTGATGGTGCCGCCGCCCACCGGGGTGGTCGCAAAGACGTACAACTTGTCCTGGGACGGGTCGAGCATCACGATCGGCCGCGTCTGGTCGTCGCGCACCGCGCTGATGGGCGTCGTGCTCCAGGTCCCCGCGCTCGCGTCGCGCTTCAGCAGCAGCAGCAGCGGCGCGCCGGCATTGCCCGAGATGTCGCTCAACGACGTCTTGACCGTCGCGAACACCTGCCCGTCGATCTCCTGCATCGACTTGAGGTTGATGTGGTCGTCGGCCATGTTGGCACCCTGCACGACCTTGGTCGACGCTCCCCAGGCCGTCGAAGCATCGCCGTTGCGATGCTCGGAGAAGTACATCGCGTTGTCGACCTGGTTGCTCCACATCACGCCGACGCCGCCCTTCAGGGACACCACCGAGGAGATGTCGTCCGGGGTCACCGTCGTCCCCGCCACGGGAAGCAGGAACGGCGTGCCCCAGGCGGTGTCGGTGCCGTTGGTCGCGTTGACGTAGACCTGGTTGCCGCGCGTCCACGTCGCCCACAGGGCACCGGTGGAGTCCCGGTCCAGCACGATCGCCTCCATCCCGCCGGACACGATCGTCACCGGGAAGCCGGCGTCCACCACGTACGTCTTGGTGGTGGGCGAGTAGCTGTAGCGGTACAGCTTGGCGCTGTCCGAGGCGCTCGCCGCGTTCACGCCGGCACTGGCGACGTACAGGTGCGATCCGTCCCACAGCGTGTCAGCCCACGACGCCGGACGCACGTCCAACGGCGTCCCGGTGTTGACCCACGTCTGCGTGGCCCGGTCGAGCCGGAAGATCATCCACTTGCTCGACGCGACGTCGAACATGTCCCCCCACCAGATGCCGTCGTTGTACCACAACTTGCTCTGCGGCTTCTCCCCCGTCGGACCGTTGACGCTCATGGCCTGCCACGCGAAGTCGCGGAAGCCCGCCACCGCGTCGGCTGCGGCAGGACTCGCAGCCGCCAGCAGGATCGTTGCCAGCACGATCAACAGTCCGCGCCGCATGGCGCCAGATGCTAACGATCCCGCACACGTCGAGGGCGATTTTGAGCACGCTTCTCAGAGACCCTGGACGATCGTGGCGCCTGAGCGTTCATCCGGACTCCGACGGGATGACCTGGACCCGGTCCACGAGCATCGCGGCCGACCTGGACGGGGCCCGCGCAGGAGCGCGACGGATCGCCAGGTCCAGGATCAGGAAGTTGGGCCGGGTGATCTTCGGGCCCCAGGCCCAGGGGGTCGAGGAGGACCGCTTCACGACCCGAACCCGGAGATCGTCGAAGAAGAAGGTCATCCGCCCCGGCTCGATGCGCACGCTGTACTTGTGGAAGCGCTTCGTGAGATCGATGCCGGCCGCGCTCGTGAGATCGCGCGTGCGCCACACGCGACGCGGACCATCCCAGACATGCGCGTTCGTGTGCGTTCCCCTGCCCGCGGTGTGGACCTCGGTGGCGTCGATCTCACCGGTCAGGGACTCGCTGCCGGTCTGCTCGCCGTTGAGCGCCCAGAAGCTCGGCCAATACCCGGGCTCGGTGGGCATCTTGATCCAGGCGGCCATCGTGCCGTACGTGAACCCGTGCCGGCCTTTGGTCTGCAGCGCCGAGCCGGCCGAAGGCGTGGCGGGAATCACCAAATGCCCGCGACCATCCAGATGCTCGCTCGCCCCGCAGCGGATCTTGCCCCACGACGCGTAGGCGCCGCACTTCGGGCCGTAGTCGACCCACTTGGCGGGATCCGGCCGAGCCCCGGGGACCCCGTTGAAGTCATCGAGGAAGGGTCGTGTGGCGTCCGGAAGGCCGGCGGCCGGCCGTGCGTGCGGCCCGGCATGCGAGGGTGCCGTCGAGGTCGCCGGGAGCAGCGTCCGGCCCCGGGCCAGGGCGCCCAGGCACAGCAGCGCCGCCGGCAGGAGGACGATGGTCCGCCCGCGTCGCCGCGCCGACGCCATCGGCCGCGCCGACATCAGGCGGCCGGTCGCCAGCGCGCCAGCGCGCCTTCGAGCGCTCGCTCGTGCTCCGAGATCGATGCCCCTGTGGAGGCGAACGCCGCGGCGGCGTTGGCGCTCGCCGCGCGGGCCAGCGCCGAGTAGTCCCGCTGCAGCTGTCGCATCAGCAGGACGGTCGGCACGGACTGCGCCGCCCGGTCGGGCTCGAGCGGCGCGAGCATTCGCGCGGCGTCCCGGTAGGCGACGGCGACGGCGTCGGCGGCCTCGGCCCGGTCGGCGGCGGTGCGGGCGCTTGCGAGTCGATCGCGCATCGGACGGCGAACGCTGTCGAGGTGGGTCACCGCGGTGCGCAGGCGGGCACGCAGGAGGCTGCTCGGCCGGGCGGCCGACGCGGTCTGGGAGGCCAGGGGCGCCGCCGGTGACCGGGACGCCGAAGGCTTGTGCAGCAGAGCGCCGATCGCGGCGCCGGCGAGTGCGGCACCCAGCAGCGCCAGACACGAAGCGCCGAGCCTGGCCGGGCCGAGAGCGCGCAGTCGCCTCATCGCACGCTGTCGAACGTCGACGAGCCCGTGGAGTCGAACGTCGGCCCGGGGTTCTGCGATGCCGGCGCCGGAGTGCGCCTCGCCGGCGGCGGACTCGCAGCGGGGGGCGGTGGCGTCGAGGACGGCGCAGGGGGAACGTTCGCCGCAGGCGTCCGAGTGGCCGCCGGCGCCGTCACCACCGACGTCGACGGCGCCGCGGCGCTCGCGGATCCGCTGACCCGCCGCGCCGGCGCGCGGACGGCACGTGCTCGCGCGAGCCGGGCCCGGCGCACGTCGGCGGCCGAGGGCCCGTGGAGGACGGGCAGGGCGCGCACGGCCCCGAGCGACCAGTCACCGCCGCTCACCGGCCTGTCGGGGAGCTTGACCTGGTTGGCCGCCGGCTCGCCGTCGCCACCGTGCGGCGCGAGCAGGAAGCCGAGCACGAAGACGATCTGCACCAGCGGCAGGAGGTACCACCGAGACTTCATGGGACGTGCGCCGAATCGAATCCGTTCAAACACGTTGCCGAAGACCGTAGACCGTTCGGGCCCCGGCGGCGCGCGAGAACGCCCTGCGCTGACACCCCGTCGGCCGCCGGTCAGCGACGCCCGCGCATCCGGCCACCCGCCCGATCCAGACGGCGCCACAGCAGCTCGGTGTCGCTCGCGATCGAACCGAATCCGAAGCGACGCACGACGGCTTCCCGCGCAGCGTGGCCCATGGCCGCACGCTCGGCGGGCGAGAGGCCGGCGAACCGCTCGAGCGCGGTCCCCAGCGCCGCCCGGTCGCGGCACGTGAGCCCCGTGCGGCCGTCCTCGACGATCGCCGACCGGTTGGCGGGCGCCGTGACCACGGGCACCGTCTCACACGCCATGGTCTCCAGGATCGTGAGCGGCGGCTCGACGGCGACCGGCCTGGTGAACGGGTAGAGGGCGACGTCAGCGCCCGAGTAGACCTCGACCTTGCGTTGCTCGGTGAGGTCCTCGAGGTGGACGCTCACCTCCACCGTCGCCGACCGCGGGAAGCGTGCCGCCCACTGCGCGTTGTCGCGACGAAACGTGATCGGTGCGAAGACGTCGAGCTGCAGGCGCAGCGACGAGCGCGCGGCCACCCCTTCGAGCATCAACACGACGTCGGCCGCGGGAAAGCGCTCAGGCGCGATGTTGCCGACGTAGAGGATCCGCAGCGTGCCCGGCGCGTGCGCCTCGGCGGTGCGTCGGAGGAAGCGATCGGTGTCGATCGCGGGCTCGAGCACGGAGAGCTTGGCGCGGTTCCACCCATCATTCTCCAGCGCGGCGCGGACGGTCTCCGAGGTGGCGGCGTGCCCGTCGATCCAGCGGTCGGCCACGCGCCACCCGAGCATCTCGCGCAGGCGGTCGGTCGCTGGCAGGCCGGTCTCGGCGGCGTGCAGCACCACGTGGTTGACGATCGTCCTGCCCTGGCGGCGAACCCCGGCCGCCAGCATCAGCGGGACACCGATCAGGTGGATGCGGTTGACCGGGCCCGCTGCCGCGGCGCTGCGCACGGCGGCGGCCAAGGCCGGAACCGCCCGGTAGTCCCCCAGCGGGGAGCGCGTCGGGCGACGCACCACGTGGTGCAACGGCACGCCGCCGACCTCGGCGGCGTCGGCGTAGCCGGGCTCCGACAACGAGATGATCTGCGCATGGTGGCCGCTGCGCGCGGCCGACAACGCGAGGTTGCGCCCGATCACGCGCGTGCCCTCGTTGAAGGGCTCATGGAGCGTCCTGCCCACGACCAGGACGGATTGCGGTGCGCTTTCGGGCTCGCCCGCTGCGCCGTTCACCGCGCGCAGCATAGAGGCCCGGCGCGCCGGCCCGGCAGACCTCTCCGACCGGAGGCTCGCCGGCCCGGCGTCCACCCAGATGTCGGGTTTGAGGCCGCGTGCCGATCGGCGTACGCTCGGCCGGTGACCGACGGGCTGGAAGCGGCGCGTATGGACCACGGTGCCGCTTCGCCCACGGCGCGGACGTTCGCGCCCTCACTCGTGGCGGTGGCCGCCTACCTGGCCCTGATGGCGGTCGTGGTCGCCGGCGCGGCGGGACTCGACGTCGGGCCGCTGCGGGTCCCCTTCGGCCTGCTCGCCGGGCTGGTCGGCCCCGGCTGGCTCCTGCTCCGAGCCACGGTGGGGCAGCGGCTCGGCAGCGGCCATGCGGCCGCGCTGACGGTGCCCTTGAGCCTGGCGATCTGCGCGCTCTCCGGCACCGTGCTCACGCTGGCGAGCATCAAGCTCACGACGCTGTCGCTGACGCTCGTCGTGAGCGCCATCTCGCTCGCGTGCCTGCTCGTCGCCGCGGTCCGTCGGACGGTGGTGCCGCCGCTCGCGGTGCGATGGCCACCGGCCGAGAGCCTGCGGCTGACGCCGAGCACGGCGATGGCCGGCGGGCTGGCGATCGCCATCCTGGCCATGGGCGCGTCGACCGCGCACCAGGTCGTCCGCGTCGACGACGCCGCGCGTGCGTCCACCCCCTTCGTCGCGCTGACGGGCGAGCTGCAGCAGGCCACGCCCATCGCCGGAGGGGTTCGCGTGCGGGTGGCGTTCACCACCATCAACAGCCAGCCGCGGGCGATCCGCCCGCGCCTGGAGATCTCCGTTCTGCCAGGCGGGGTCGCGCCCCTGCGCCGGACGTTGACGATCGGCTCCGGGGGTCGGGCGTCGGTGCAGGAGGCCCTCGTCGCCCGCTGCGGCGACGAGGTCGTCGCCAACCTGAGCGGCGACGGCGTTCCCGGGCGCACGAGCACGCTCCGCATCGCCTGCGCGGAGTGAGCGCTTCGCCTTCGCCGCAGGTGCTCACGGTGACCCCGCGGTTCTACCCGCACGCGGGAGGGGTCGAGACGCACGTGTTCGAGGTCGGCCGGCGCGTGGCCGCCGCCGGGGCGCGGATGACCGTGCTGACCACGGACGTCAGCCGTGCGCTCGCGCCGCGCGAGGAGCTGGAAGGCATCGAGATCGTGCGGGTCCCCGCCTACCCGCGGTCCAAGGACTGGTACGTCGCCCCGGCGATCGGGCGGGTCATCGCCGACGCCGGCGCCGACGTGATCCACGTCCAGAGCTATCACTCCATGGTCGCACCGCTGGCCATGCTGGCCGCCCGGCGCAACAGGATCCCGTACGTCGTGACGTTTCACAGCGGCGGACACTCCTCCGGCGTGCGCACGCGCGCACGCGCCCTGCAGCTCCGGACGCTGCGCCCCCTCCTGGAGGGCGCTGCCCGGCGCATCGCGGTCTCGCCCTACGAGGCGCGGCGCTTCGGATCGGTGCCGGGGTTGACCGGTGCGATCGACGTCGTGCCCAACGGCGCCGAGCTCACGCTGCCCAGCGTCCTTCCGGTGCCGGTCGCCGGGCTGATCGTGTCGCCCGGCCGGCTCGAGCGGTACAAGGGCCACCATCGCGTGATCGAGGCGCTCCCCCATCTGCTGGCCCGCGTTCCGGAGGCCCGGGTGCGCATCGCCGGCAACGGCCCGTACGAGCCCGAGCTGCACCGCCGAGCCGCCGAGCTCGGTGTCGCCGACCGCGTGCAGATCGCCGGCATCCCCGCGGGCGACCGTGTCGGCATGGCCACGTTGCTGGCCTCGGCGAGCGTCGTCGCGGTCCTCAGCGAGTACGAGTCGCAGGGGATCTCGGCGGTCGAGGCCGCCATGCTCGGGCGACCGATCGTGGTCACGGATGCCACGGCCCTGCACGAGCTGGTCGAGCGCGGGGTCGCCGAGGGCATCCCGGCGAACAGCACCCCGGAGGCCGTGGCCGCGGCCCTCGAGCAGCAGCTCCGCCGCCCCATGGTCGCCACCACCCAGCACCTGCCCACATGGGACGATTGCGCGACCGGCATCCTGCAGATCTATCGCGATGTTGTGGGGGTCTCGTCCTGCGGATCCTGATGGTCACCGATCTCTACTGGCCCCTGATCGGCGGCCTCGAGGTCGTCGTCCGCGAGCTCAGCCGGGAGCTCGCCGACCGCGGGCACGAGGTGGCGGTCGCCACGCTGCGCCAGGGCGGCATGCCCGACCACGAGGACGACGCCGGCGTGGGCGTCCACAGGATCGGGGGGACGCTGCAACGCCGGGCGCGGCTGTTCGCCGAGAGCGGCCGCCGCTACGCGCCGCCGTTCCCCGACCCGGAGGCGACGCTGCATCTGCGCGAGGTCGTCGCCGACTTCCGCCCCGACGTGGTGCACGGCCACAACTGGCTGATCCGGTCCTATCTGCCGCTCAAGCGCCGGCGCGGTCCCCGCCTCGTCGTCAGCCTGCACGACTACGGCGAGACGTGTGCCAAGCGGACGCTGTACGACCTGCGACAGGAGATCTGCTCGGGACCGGGCCCGCGCAAGTGCCCGGCGTGCAGCGCCGATCACTACGGCCGGGCGAAGGGCTGGACGGTCGCCGGCACCAACTGGGTGTCCGCCCTGGCCGAGAGCGGGCTGGTCGACCGCTACCTGGCCATCAGCTCGGCGGTCGCCACGGGCAACCGGCTGGGCGAGCGCGGCCTTCCGTACGACGTGATCCCCAACTTCTGCGCGGTCCCGGCGCCCGACGATGCCGCCCATGCGACCCTCCTGGGCCTGCTGCCCGACGCGCCCTTCCTGCTGTTCGTCGGTGCGCTCGGACGACACAAGGGCGTCGATGTCCTGCTCGACGCCTACGGCCGCCTCGACGACCCGCCACCGCTGGTCCTGATCGGCGCACGGTGGCCCGATGCGCCGGCCGTGCCCGATGGCGTGACGGTGCTGCACGACTGGCCGTCGGGGGCGATCGCCGGCGCGTGGCGGCGCTGCATGATCGGACTGGTGCCGTCGGCCTGGGCGGAGCCGTTCGGCCTCGTGGCCGTCGAGGCGATGCAGGCCGGCCGCCCGGTGATCGCGTCGGCCGCCGGCGGGCTCGCCGACATCGTCGTCGACGGCGAGACGGGCCTGCTGACGCCGCCGGGCGATCCCTCCGCGCTGGCCGCCGCCCTGCGCCTCCTCCTCGCCGACGAGGGCCTGCGCCAGACGATGGGCGAGGCCGGGCGGGCGCGATCGACCGCGTTCGCCGCTTCGGCGATCGTGCCACGGTTCGAGCGGGCCTACGCTCGCGTCCTGGCGACCTGACGCCGGGTCAGCCGCTGCGCCGAGGCGCGCAGACCGGTGCGGCGGCGGTGAAGAGCTCTTCGAGCGCCAACGGCGTCGGATGCTCGACGGCGTAGGTCTCGGCGTGCGACAGCGCGGCCGCGAGGACCCGGCGCTCCGGCTCGAAGCCCGCTTCGAGGATCGCGCTGCTGCGGTCCGGGAAGGCGAAGCGGTACATGGCGTAGGCATCGAGGAGCTCGCGACGCTCGTGGACCAGTGAGCCCGGCATGCGCGCCGCGATGTCCGCTGCGGCGACCGGACGGACCGTCGTCTGCGGCCGGTCGGCGACGACCGCCAGCAGGGCGACGTCGATGGCGGTCGCGCCCCGGCCCGCCCGGTCGCCGAACAGCACATCGGGGGCGACGCTGCGCCGAGCGTGGTGCTCGAGGCCGGGGCGCAGCAGGCTCACGACGCGCCCCAGCCGACCCGGATGCCGGCCGGCCGCGGCGTCCAGCGCCATCGAGGCGATGCGCATCGGTGCGCGAGCACGCAGCGGCAGGTGCGCGCGCAGGGCCGGAAGCTGGCGCAGCTGCCAGTCCCAGACCTGGACGTCGCTGCGCACCCCGACCATGGTGCCGTCGGGCTCGACCGCCGTCCATTCGTCGGCGAGGTGCTCGGCCCCGTGCGCCATGAACGGCAGCAGCGTCTCGCTCTTGCCCCCGCCCTGCCAGCCGGCCACCAGGACGCCGCGGCCCCGGTACCGGAAGGAGGCGGCGTGCAGCAGCACGCGGTCGGTGGCGGCGAGGCGCACGGCGAGCAGCGACAGCAGCAGCGGGACGCGCCGCAGCCGCCGCTCGCACACGATCTCCAAGGGCTCGCCGGCGCGGGCGAGGTCGACGGCGGCCAGCGCGCCGCCGTCGCCCACCAGGTAGAAGCGCTCGTCGTCGTAGGCGGCAGACTCGCCGAGACGCGTGAGGCCCGGGCCGGCCGGCAGGCGATCGACGAACCGGACCGTCAGGTCGTCGCGCTCGCCGCGTGCCGCGGCCGGCGGCCCGAGCGCCGCGCGCACCGCGCGAACGTGGTGATCCGGGGCATCAACCAGCGCGACCGTCCCCACTCCCGGGACGGCGTGACGCACCGTGGTGCTCACGAACCACGACCGCGGTCGGCCACGAGCCAGCGGAGCACCGGCACACGGCGACTGGCCGGGAAGTACTCCGGGATCTGCAGGATGCCGCCGGCCGTCCGGACGAGCACCGCCGTGGCCACCGCGGTCGTCACGAGCGCGACGGGCAGCGTGGGAGCGGCGAGCTGACCGAGCACGATCACGCCACCGAGCAGCGCCGCTCCCACGCCGAGCAGGCGCAGGAACCCGCGGTCGGCCAAGTGGACTCCGGTGAAGCGGCGCATCCCGATCTGCTTGAGCGTGTTGTGGGCGAGCAGGGTCGACGTCGTTCCGATGGCCGCGCCGAGCGCCCCGTACTTCGGGATCAACAGCACGTTGACGCCGAGGTTGACGATCATCGCGCAGGCGTCCACGGCCACGGTGAAGCGCAGGAGGCCGTGGATCTTGAGCGTCTGGCCGTTGAAGCCGCTCGCGGTCTGCGCGAAGTACCCGATCGAGAGGATCAGCAGGACGGTGCTCGAGCCCGCGTACCGTGCCCCGTAGAGCGCGTCGACGAGAACGCCGGCGAACGCCGAGGTCATGAGCAGCAGGGGAAACGCCAGCGTCGCCAGCCACGCCGAGGTCCTGACGTACAGCTCCTGCATTCCACGGGCGTCCGCCCGGGCGAGGTAGGTCGCGGCCAGCGGGGTGAAGAACACGATGAACGCTGCGGAGATCAGCGTGTGCCCGCGCATCAGGGGCGTGATCGCGCGCAGCTCGGCGACGTCGTCGGGCCCCCGCAGGAAGCCCAGGAGGATCGCGTCGGACATCTCCAGGACGCTCCACACGAGCGTCGTGCTGAGCGCCACGGCCGCGAACGGCACGACGTCGCGGGTGGGCCACTGCCGCGGACCGCGCAGCCGGGCCACCAGGCCGCTGTCGGTGAGGATGCCCAGCACGAGCCAGCACGCCACCACGGCGCCGATCGCCGACGAGACGACGTAGGCGGCGGCCAGCGCGGTCACGCCGCCGCCCGCGAGGACCACCGCGGCGGTCGCCGCGCACTTCAGCCCCGGGGTGAGCAGCGAGCCGCGGACGATGATCGCCCGGGTGCGGCCGAACACGGCGAAGACGCTGGTCGCCACCGCGATGACCGCCTCGAGGGGGACCATCAGCGCCAGGATCCTCAGCGCGTCCGCCGAAGCAGGGCTCAGGAGGCTGGCCGGCGCCAGCAGGGCGAACGCCGTCACCCCGACGGCGAGGACCGCGCCCAGGCCGAGCGCCACGCCGATCGCGATCGCGACGACGCCCACGACGCCGCCCTCGTCGTCGGCCTCGCGGAGCATCGGCGCGAAGCGCGATACCGCCAGCGGCATCCCGAACTGCGCCACGCCCTGCAGGAAGAGCGCGACCGCGAGGGCGAACGCGAACGCGCCGAAGGCGTAGGTGCTTAGGTATCGCACCGCCATGACCTGCGAGCCGAGCTCGAGGGCGGCGCCGATCGCACTGGCGGCGAGCACCAGGTTCGAGCCGCGGAAGTGCTGACCGAGGCCCTGGGACTCGACCTGGGTCTGCGGGGGGCTAGCGATGGTCACCGCGGCGGACCTCGATCGCGGCGACGGCGTCCGACAGCACCGCCGCGGCGTCCTGGCGAACGTCGATCACCGCGAAGGCCGGGACGTCTGCGGCGATGTCGGCGTAGGCACGGCGCAGGCGGTCGAGCCGCTCGACGTCGTGCTCGCCCTTGCGGGCCAGCAGCACATGGCCGGGAGCGTCGAGCACCACCACGAGATCCGGGGCCGGAAACCGCCGGCGGATCCAGCGCAGGATCTGCTGCTCGCGGCGGTCGCGGCCGTCGACGACCGCGTCGACCTCGGCGTCGTAGAGATAGCGATCGAAGATGACGGTCCGGCCTCGTCGCCGAGCGCGCATGCCGACGCCCACGCGATAGGCCTGATCGAGCAGGAGATGGACCCGCGTGACGATGCGACGCAGCCGGGCCGGCGGGCGCGGCTGCGCGCCGGCGGGCGCGCCCGGCGCCGGCGTGGTCGGCGCGACGGCCGCGGCGGGCGTGACCCAGCGCTGCGCCCAGCGCATCGTGGGCAGCGCGTGCGTCCGGCTGTCGCGGTTGACGCCCATGTAGACCACCAGCGCGTCACCGCCCAGGGCGCCCGGCAGGGCGGAGACGAGCGTGGTCTTCCCGGCGCCGTCGGGCCCGAGCACGGCGACGGAGACCCCGGGCGCCATCAGATGCCCGCCTTCGTCGGGCCGTAGATGACGATGTTGCCGTTGTCATAGATGCGGTCGAGCGTCGGCACGTCGTCGAATCGGTCGATCAGCCTGCGGGGGAAGGCACGGCCGGAGAACGCGAGGCCGGCGGAGTACAGCTCCTCCTGCCCGAAGTAGTACCCATAGCGCGGCGGCAGCACGGTGACGCGGCGGTCGATCACGACGTACTTGACGCCGAGGTCGTCAAGCCGGCCGGGGATCTTCGGCGTCGAGGGCGCGACGAAGGGCAGCCAGTTGCCGTACGCGAGCGCCTCCTGGAAGCCGAACGTCGCAAAGACCAGCTGGCTGCCGTTGTCGGCGACGAACCGGTTGTAGCGACCCGCCCGTCGTTCGAACCACTGCGCGGCGGCGATCGAATCGCCGGTGACGTCCTCCGGCCCCGCGGCGGTCTGAGCCGGGCGCGGGAAGCGGCCGGCGTCGTTGTCGCCGATGACGACACCGCCGGCGATGACGAGCGTCACGACCCCGATCATGACGCCGTGAGCGAGGACCGGGGCGCCGTGCCGCATTCGTTGCTCGACCCGGCGCAGCGCGATCGCGCCGAACATGCTCACGCCGAGGAACAGGAACGGCCAGGAGCGATAGGCCAGCTCGGCCCCGGGCGTCACGATCGCGGGCGCGCTCACGATCCAGAGCAGCGGCCCGAACACGAGGAAGGCGTAGGTCAGCGGCCCGAAGGGGCGACGGCGACGCAGACGGAAGACGGCGTAGGCGCCCAGCACGCAGAGCACGAGGACCGTCAAGGTCGCGACGTAGCCCAGCAGACGCTCAGAGGTCGGGAGGGTTGATTGAGCGAAGAGCTTGCGCGTGCCCGAGCCCTCGTTCGTGATGGCGTTGACAATCGTGGTGAGCCGCGCATGGATCCCGTTGGAGAGATACGTGCTCGCCGCCGTGGCGCGCAGCAGCAGCCACGCGGCCGCCAGCCCCACGGCGATGGCGGGCAGCGCGACGGCGATCCGGCGATGCTGCGAGCGCGTCACGACCGCGAAGCCGGCGATCAAGGTCAGGAACGCGATCAGGAGATACGAGCTGACGTGGTGCGTGATGACGGTGGCCGACAGCGCGACGAGGACCGGGACGGCGTAGCGCCGCACCGGAGATCCATCGCGTGCGGCGTGCGCGATCAGCGCGAGCGTCGTCATCACCAGCAGGATCCCGAGCGTCTCGTAGGCGAACGCCGAGTGAAAGAAGAAGAAGGCCTTGTTGCCCACGAAGATCAGCGCCGCCAGGAAGGCCGTCCGCGACGGTAGCCCCACGCCCCGGGCCAGCACATAGGCCACCACGGGCATCGAGGTGTGCGCGGCCAGCGGCACGAGCCGTTCGAGCGTGCCCAGCCCGAGGCCCGTCATGCCGTGCAGCGCGAGCGTCGCCTGCTCGAGTCCCGGAAACTCCCCCGGGATCGGGTACAGCGTCGGGTGGACGTTCGTCGTCCCGAGCTCGTCGATCTGCTGCACGACCTGACGGTGGTACAGGTCGTCGCTGAACAGCGCGTTGGCCGGGCTGCGGAGGTAGTACGGGAGGTACATGACCGCCCCGAGCGCCGCGAGTCCGCCGACCCGCTCCCACGCGCGCGTGCCGCGTCGCAGCCCGTGCGTTCCGACCGCCGCGACGCAGCAGACGAGCCCGAACCAGAACAGCAGCGGCCGGTCGGCGGCCAGGACGTCGGGACCGAAGGCGCCGACCAGGATGCGGGCTCCGACGGCGAAGGCGAGCGCGGCCGACAGCAGCGGGAGATGAGCAGCGGCGCGCGGAAGATCCTGCCGTGTCCGGGGAGCACGGCCGACTTCGGACCGTCGGTGCGCCGCAGATGCCAGGACGGGCATGTTAGGAGACACGCGCACGCCTGCGCGGGCGCCCGTCCGGTTCACGCGCGGGAGCGAGCCGACCGCCGGGCGGCGCCCGGACGCGTCCCGTGATGTACCCCGCGGCGGTCATGACGAGCCCGGCGAGGATGGCCAGCGCTCGCTGAGCACCCGCAGGGTCTCGCCGCAGCACGGCATCGGCCACGCCCCGCACGACGCCTCTCGGAAGGGTGCGCGCGACGTAGGAGCGCTCGGCCGACAGCGCGTCATCTGCGCCGAGCTGCTGCGCCAGGATGGCCTTCGACCGCCCCTCCGCGAAACAGCGCCGAAGGAAGTAGCGCCACCGCGAGCGCCCAGCCGGCACGCGGTGCCGAACACGCGCACGCTGCTCCAGGAGCGTCGTGGCCTCGGGCCGCCGCTGACGCAGGCGAATGCAGAGATCCGTCTCCTCGCAGCCGACCGGCACGGTGCCCACCCGGCCGACGTCCGTGCTGAACCCGCCGACGAGCTCGAAGACCTCCCGCCGCAACGACATGTTGGCGCCGATGAGGTTGCGCACGTTCGTCGTGGTCTCGGGAAGCCCACGATACGAGCAGCCGACGACCCAGTCGAACTCGGCCGGAAACCATCCCGGGCGCCCCTGAAGCCAGTCGGCCTCGATGGTCCCTCCGACCCCGAGGGCGTCGGAGTCCGCGTAGGCGCGCATGAGCTGCGCCAGCCAGTCCGCATCGGCCCGCGCGTCGTCGTCGAGGAACGCGATGATCGAGCCGCCGGCTCTCCGGACGGCGCAGTTGCGGGCCCCCGAGAGGCCGCGCCGCTGGTCGTTGGGGATGGCGACGACGCCTGGAAGCTCCCGTCGCACCCGGCCGAGCAGGTCAGGTTCGTGATCGACGACCACGATGGTCTCGAGCGCCGGTGCGCTCTGCTCCTGCACAGAGCGCACCGCTCCGAGGAGATCCGCCCAGCGATCCGTCGTGTAGGCGCAGATGACGACCGAGACGCTCTCGCGATGTCGCATGGGAGCTCCGGGCTCAGGTCCGAGCCTGGTCGCCCGTTCTCGCGGCCAGCGCGTCGTTCGGCACCGCGGACCACGTCGCCTGCGCGGCGTTCTCCATGCCGGCCGGGGGCGCGGCAGCGACCGCGTCGCCGACGCGTTCGTGCAGCAGCGTGCGCAGGACCCGGCGGCCGTCGCGCCACGCGTTCAGGTTCGAGTCCCCGTGGCGCCGGGGCGATTCGAAGCTCGGCACCTCGGTGATCCGCAGATGCGCCTTGACCGCTCGAACGACGATCTCGGTCTCGATCTCAAAACCGTCGGAGCTGAGCTCGAGCTCGGCCAGGGCCGCCCGGCGGAAGCCGCAGAAGCCGTAGCAGAGGTCGGTGAACCGGCATCGGTACAGGACGTTGACGAACCCGCGCAGGGCGGCGTTGCCGGCCCTGCGGACGAGGGTCATGTCGCTCGTGCCGCCTTCGGGCATGAAGCGCGAGCCCTTGGCCAGCTCGCCACCGTCGCGGAGGGCATCCACGAACCGGGTGATCTCGCCGGGATTCATGCTGCCGTCGGCGTCGAGCATCACGACGTAGTCCCCGCGCGCGGCGTCGAAGCCGGCCCGCAGCGCCGCGCCCTTGCCCGGGCGGGGCTCGAGGACCACTCGCGCGTCGGGACGGACCGCGAGCGCCGTCTCGATGGTGCTGTCCGTCGACCGCCCATCGACGATGACGACCTCATCGACGTCTGGCGGCAGTCGATCGAGCACCCAGGCGATGTTCTGCTCCTCGTTGAGCGTCGGGATGATGACGCTCACCTCAGGGGACATCAGACCCTGGCCGATGAGGTCGGTCGCTCCATGACCTGCATGGTCAGAGAACGTGCGGGCGGGTCCGGCGTTCACGGTGGGCGACCGAAAGTTCTGCCGGCGTCTCCGGGAAGGTCGCGGCCCGGGCCCCTGGCCCTGGGGACCCATCTGGCCGGACCCTGGATCCGGACGGGAACCGTTGTCAGCCTGGTGTCCGTGTGCGAGCGCTGGCACAACGGTGCGTCCTGACGCTGGTCTAATGGTGCGGTCCAGGGAACGACTCCACTGTCCAGACTGGCGCGGGTCGTTCGGCGCGGTCAACATCAAAGGAGACACAGTGTCCTCAGGGTCGGCGCACGGATGCGGTTTGATCAGCGGCTCTCGACTGCGAGCCATCGCCTTCGCGGCGACCATGGCCGGGAGCCTGGGGTCCGTTGCGGCGGCGCACGCGGCGACGGTCAGCTTCGGCGCGGGCGCGCAGGCGACGACCCTGCGGGTCTTCGCGGCGCCCGGCGAGGCGAACGCCGTCACGGTGACGGCCGACGGCACCGGCACGACGGTCAACGATGCGGGGGGTGCGGCCCCGACACCCGGCGCCGGGTGCAATCGCGTGGCAGGCTCGATGACCGGCATCCGCTGCCAGGGCACGCCCACGGCGCTCCTCCTCAGCGCTGACGACATGGACGACACCGTCGAGAACCAGACGAGCCTGCCCTCCGAGATCTACGGGGGTGATGGCGTTGACACCCTGACCGGCGGCAGCGGCAACGACCGCATCGTCACCCGCGGGATGTTCACCGACCGCGTGACCTGTGGCGGCGGCGACGACACGGTCCTCGGCGACACCACCGATCTGATCGCCTCCGACTGTGAGCACGTCGACCGCGGCAGCGGCATGGTCGACACGCCGCCCGCCACGACCACCCCACCCGGTACGACTCCCGCGCCCGGTGCTCCGCCGTCGACGGCTCCGTCGCCGTCCTCGCCCCCGGACACGGTCGTGCCGATCCTCGAGCCCGGCGCGTGCGCGGTGCCCAAGCGCGGCACGAAGGGTGCCGATCTGCTGACCGGGACCGCGGGCAGCGACCTGCTGCTGGGCATGGGCGGCAAGGACCGCATGACCGGCTCTGGCGGCAACGACTGCCTCTACGGCGGCGGTGGCAACGACGTCGTGCGGGGCGGCGCGGGCAATGACTTCCTCAAGGGCGAGGCGGGCGACGATCGCCTCGATGGCAACGAGGGCGACGACGGACTCGCGGGAGATGCCGGCCAGGACACCATCAACGGCAGCGCCGGCAACGACACGATGTCCGGCGGCTCGGGCGGCGATCGCATGAACGGCGGGCCGGGCACCGACGGGCTGAACGGCGGTGCCGGACGCGACGTCATGAACGGCGGATCGGGCGACGACACGCTGCTCGGTCGCGCGGGCGGCGACCGTCTCGTGGGCGGCTCCGGGCGCAACCGGATCGTGGGTGGGGCGGGCAACGACGGCATCGACGCGCGAGGCGGAAGCGTCGACCGGATCTCATGTGGCAGCGGACGCGACACGGTTCGCGCCGATCGCGGCGACCACGTCGCCTCCGACTGCGAGCGCGTGAAGCGCACCTGATACGGCGTGCTGGCCGGCTCGCTCGCACGTCTGCGAGCGAGCCGCCCGCCGGCGCCGGGCGTTCTACCGAAGATCACGCCGGGGTAACACCTGGAAGCGTCAGAGGTGCGACCTTTGGCCGAGGACGAACTGTCCCTCCGCTCACTGCTCGAGTCCCGTGACACCACGTCACCCTGACACCACGCCCGCCGTCGAGAAGCCGGGCACCAACGTGGACGACCCCACGCGCTTCCTTGAGCCCGCCGTCATGACTCCGCCGTCTCCTCGTGAGCCGCCGACCGATCCCCAACTCGCCACGCCCGAGTTCGTGACCCCCAGGCGCCCGCGGCGGCGTACTCGTCGAGGGCACGCGTCGCGCCTCCTGACGCTGGCGCGCAGCCTGTGGATCATCGTCCGCGAGCGGGCGAAGTAGCGATCTCCGCCGGCTGCGCCGGCGTCAGGGCCGGCGGCGCTTCACCGAGACCGTGAAGAGCGCTTGCAGGTTGGGCGCGTGCGCCGCCTGCCGGAGATACGGTCGCAGGCCGTAGATGTCCTGGATCGTCCGCAGGGTCGACGGATGCGAGTAGGCCGTCTGATCCGCGTACCCCTGCTTGGCGAACCGGCTGATGGCGATCAGCCCGCTCGGGTTGTCGCAGCATGCCGCGCCCTCGTCCCAGAGCACCAGGATCGCCCCGTCGCGACGATACGCCGCGGTGGCCTGGATCTTGGGGATGAGGCTCTGCAGGAAGCTGTCGGCGTTGCCGATCAGGTCCGAGCTGCCCCCGGGGATCGGCTTCTCGCCCTGGTGGTAGTCGTTGGGGACGATGAACGAGTACCGCGGCACCCGATCGCGCCCGAGATCGGTCGTGAGCTCCGTGAGTGGTCGTTCGTGCGCGATGCAGGTGGGCCCGGTGAAGTCATCGAAGTAGACCGGCGCGTTGTGATCGGCCGAGTACGGCGCGCCCGGGTCGGCCAGCGGGCAGATCGTCCCGTTGCCCGGAAGGTCTTCGCGGTAGCTCTTCCACGACACCTTCGCGCGTGTGAGGTAGGTGGCCAGGTGATCGGTGGTGCTGAGCCGCAACTCGCTCGGCGTCGGCGACCGGCCCTGCTGACCCATCGGGTCGCCGGCCTCGAGCAGGAAGTAGTTCGGAAGGCTGTTGTGCATGTGCGCCCGGTAGTTCTCCGCGTGCGCGTACCTCGCCAGCAGCGTGTCGTTGATGTACGGGGCCGAGGACGAGCCCTTGATCTCCGGCCAGTCCGTGTTCTCCATCATGACGACCCAGAGGTGGCGGATCGGCGTCGCCCGGGCGCGCGCGCTCCGGGCCGGCGTCACTGTGGCGGAGGACGCGCTGCCCGACCGCAGGCGGGGAAGACCGTTGCGAAACAGCGGCGCCAGGCTGCCGTGGCTGGGACTCCGCGCCTCGCCCAAGCGCGCGAGCCCGAAGGTCGTCTCGATCGACGCCAGCACGCCGTAGTGGTCGACCGCGCGGGTCATTCGCGCAGCCGGGCGCACGTCGCGCCCAGCGACGACGGTTGCGATGCGGCCACCATGCGATCCCCTACAGCAGCCGTCGTCCGTGTTGCCCTCGTCGTAGGTGATGACGAGGAAGCCGTGCGGGCCGAGCGCGGGCAACAGACCCGGCACGATGCGGCGGAGGAAGCCGTCGCCGGTGCTGACCGGGCAGTCATGCGTGTCGTTGCACAGGTCTGGCGCGATGAAGACGAAGTCGGCAAGACGGTTGTGACGGACGTCGCCGGCCAGCCGGGTCAGCGGGACGCGGTTGGCACAGCGCTTCGGGTCGGCGGCGATGCCGTCGTCATAGGCGAAGGGGTCGTGCCTCTTGGCGTAGCGCCCGGCGTACGCCGGGCGCGCGCACGGTGCCGGGAGCCCCTGCAGATAGGCGCGCCAGGTCAGGCCGGCCTGCTGGAGCTGGCCGGCGATGTTCGGCGCGTTGGCCGCGCAGTCGGTGCAGTCGTCGGTGATGCCCTGCGTCGACCCGCTGATCAAGGCGATGTAGTTGGGAAGCGACGGGTGCCCGATGCCGAAGCTGTTCGCCGCGAAGCCCTGTCGCCGTGCCAGGCGCGTGAGGTATGGGGCCTCCGCCGCGCCGATGACCTGCTGCTGCTCCTTGTTCTCCATGACGATCACGACGACATGCGACGTCTTGGCCACGTGCCCTGGGCGCAGGATCGGCGTCGTCGAACCCTGCTCACGGGCGGCCATGCTGTCACCGCCGCACGCGACGCCGAGCGCGGCGACCAGACCCAGGGCCAGTGCCAGTGCGCGTCGGCCACCGTGGCGGCGGCAGGATCGCTGCTCGGCGAGCCGCATGGCGAGCATCACGCCATCGTGGCTGGCCTGCCGGTGGAACTCAAACCGGGCGCAACCCGATGGCGCCCGTGCGGACATGGCTACATGGCGGCGCTCGACGCGACTCACATGCCACCGGACGTTGGGTAGCGACCTTGACCAATATCTTCTGCTGCGAGTTCGACCAGGACGAGGTACCCGTCCGAGTGCGGCACAGACCCGCCGAAGGGACGGCCGCGACCCGCCCGCGGGACACCCGATCCTTCTGGCCGAACGACTACGTTCCTCGCATGACTGACATGCACACTGCAAGCCAGTTTGGGCCGGCCATGAGGGTCCACCGTCCGTCCCGCCGAAACCCCTCCAGGGCAGGGCGGCTCCAGGGAGTGGAGCGCGCGAGTCAGTCGTGCCCGACTCGCTCCCACACGAGCACCGGATACGCATTGTTGTCGCGCTAGGAGCACGGAGACGCCACGATGAAAGCGATCCAATTGGGTGCATACGGTGAGCCCGCCGAGGTTCTCGCCGTGGCCGACCGGCCGGTCCCGGAGCCGGGCAAGGGGGAGGTGCGGGTCCGGATCCTGGCCAGTCCGGTCAATCCGTCTGACCTGCTGTTTGTGCGGGGACGCTATTCGGGCGTCGAACCGCGCTTTCCGGCTCCCGTCGGATTCGAAGGCGTGGGCATCGTCGATGCCCTGGGGCCGGAGGCGGATGGCGTTGTCGTGGGACAGCGCGTCGCGGCTGTGAACCGCGAAGGCGGCAACTGGGCGGAGTACGCGGTGTTGCCGGCCGGCTCCGCGCTGCCGGCGCCCGACGGAATCCCGGATGAGCAGGTGGCGAGCTTCGTGATCAACCCGGCCTCAGCGATCCTCATGGTCCGCCATGTTCTGGCCGTGCCGCGAGGGGAATGGCTGCTGCAATCGGCGGCCGGCTCCGAGCTGGGGCGCATGATCATCAGGCTGGCGAAGCGCGATGGCATCCGCACGCTGAATGTCGTGCGCCGGCACGAATCGGTTGCTGAGCTGAAGGCCCTCGGCGCCGACGCTGTCATCGTCTCGAGCGCCGGGCCGATCGACGAACAGGTCCACAAGATCGTCGGTCCACAGGGTGTCAAGTACGCGATCGATCCGGTCGTCGGGCAGACGGGAACCGAGATGTTCAAGGCGCTGCACGAGGAGGGCCGAATGCTCGTCTACGGCTCGCTCACCGGTGAGCCGCTTCGCGTGGGCGAAGATCCGCGCGACATTCTGTCCGGTCGGCGCACCGTCGAGGTGTTCTGGCTCGGCTACTGGCTTCCCAGGCTCGACGAGAGTGGCTTCTACGCACCGGGCGCGCCGGCCGCCGTCCAGTTGGTCCATGACATCGAGGCTCTTGTGCGCGATGACGTTCTCGTGACCTCTCCCGGGCACACATACTCGCTCGACGAGATCCGGATCGCCGTCGTGGAGGCAGAGTCGGTGGGGAGAAACGGGAAGGTCCTGCTCCGTCCGCGAAGCAATGGCCCTCGATACGAACCATGGTCGGGATCGGCCGCCGTACGACCGCTGACCCCCGATACGTCGCAGACGAGGACAACCTGAGATGGCGGCTTCCGAACACGCTCCGCGCACCGATATCGCGTTGCGGCGCCTGGCGCAGAACGTCTCCGATGGGGCAGGCATCACGGCGGCGGGAGTTCGTGCGCAGGGTTGGACGGACGCGTTCGCGAGCAAGTCAGCAGAGCGGTTCGGCGCGGCGTTCGCAGACGATGTCGTCCTGGAGGCGGCCAACCTCAGGCGCCCGATCGAGGGCCGCGAGCAGGTCATGCATGTCATGGGAACGGCCAGCGGGATCTACGAGTCGCTGCAGTTCACTCACGAGGCGAGCAGCGGCCCGCGGACCTACCTGGAATGGGAAGCCACCGCGTGTGGAGGACTTGACCTCAAAGGCGTGACCATCTTGACCAAAGACGACCGCGGCCAGGTCGTCAACGCAGCGATCCACCATCGTCCGCTCGACGCTGCGCTGCGATTCTCGGCCGAGCTGCGCAAGCGTCTGACCGGCGTGGTCGATCCCGGCCACTTCTACGACGGCGACGACGACACGACCGCGAGGAGCCCGACATGACCGAGCGCGAGGATGTCGAGTTCGACGCCGAAGGCGAAGTGACGCTGCGCGGGTGGCTGCTGTCGCCAGACAGCCCCGGACCGCATCCGGCGATCACGATGGCCCACGGATACGCCGGGGTCAAGGAGCACGGCCTCGAGCGGTTCGCACGGGTGTTTGCGGAGGGCGGCTTCGTCGTGCTGGTGCATGATCACCGCGGCTTCGGGGCCAGTGACGGCGAGCCGGGCCGTGATGTCGATCCGTGGCGGCAGATCGCCGATTGGCGGCGCGCGATCTCGCTTCTGGAGAGCCGACCGGAGGTCGATGGTCGGCGGATTGGGGTGTGGGGCACCAGCTACGCCGGCGGGCACGCGATGGTGCTCGGCGCGACCGACCGGCGGCTGCGGTGCGTGGTGGCCCAGGTCCCGACGATCAGCGGCTACGAGCAGGGGTTGCGCCGGATCCCGCCCGACGCCGTCGACGCGCTCGAGGAGACGTTCGCCGAGGACGAGCGCGCGCAGGCACGCGGCGAGCCCCCGGAGTACCAGGCCGTCGTGAGTGCGGACCCGGCCATCGCGGCGGCCTACCGCGCGCCGGACGCGATCGCCTTCTATCACCAGCCGGTTCCAGCGGGCGTTTGGGAGAACACGATCACGGTCCGCTCCACGCGCGCGGCGCGGATGTACGAGCCCGGCGCCTGGATCGGCCGCGTCTCGCCGACGCCGCTGCTGATGGTGGTGGCGTTGCACGACACGATCACCGTCACCGGTCTGGCACTCGCCGCGTATGAACGCGCGCTCGAGCCGAAGCGACTCGCGCTGATTCCGGGCGGTCACTTCGACCCTTACCTCTCCGGCTTCCCGAAGTCCAGCGGCGCCGCGCTCGCGTGGTTCCGCGAGCACCTCTGCTGACCGCGCCACAGATCCCTGACACCCGAGAGGTCCGTCATGCCACATCTCACCTGTCTCATCGAGGATCGCGTCGCCACGCTGACGCTGAACCACCCGCCGCAGAATCGCATCGACGAGCAGATGACCGGCGAGCTCGCCGAGGCACTCGACGCGGTCGGGCGCAGCGACGCGCGCGTCGTGCTGCTGGGCGCCGACGGCCCCGACTTCAGCCTCGGCGGCGACATCGTGACCTGGCCGGACCTGGACGCGCGCGAGCTGCGCGCGCTGTTCGAGCGCCACATGTCCGTGTTCAACCGCTTCGAGCGACTGCCGCTGCCGGTGATCGCCGCCGTGCACGGCCTGTGCTTCGGCGGCGGGTTCGAGCTCGTGCTGCGCGCCGACGTCATCTTCGCCGCCGAGTCGGCGCGCTTCGGCCACCCCGAGCAGACGCTCGGGATCGTCACCCTGCTCGGCGGCATCTACCGCGTCGCCGAGCGCGCCGGGCGCTCACGCGCCTCCGAGTGGGCGCTGACCTCCGAGCAGGTTCCGGCGGCGGTGATGGCGGCCGCCGGCGTGGTCAACCGCGTGGTCGCCGGCGAGGCGCTCCTCGAAGAGGCGACAGCCTTCGCCCGACGCGTCGCGAAGGGTCCCACCCGCGCCTACGCTGCGCACAAGGCGCTCTTGCGCGCCTGGGCGGTGGGCGGCGTCGCGGCGGCGGACCAGGCGATGTTCGACGTCGCGCTGCCGCTGTTCGAGAGCGACGACGTCAAGGCCACGCTGCCCGAGGCGGTCGAGGCCTTCGAGGCCGGCAGGCCGCGACCCGCCTTCGACTTCCATGGCCGATGAGCGTCGCGCACCCCGAGCGGTTCGCAGGGTGGTGACGAGTGCCGGCACCGGCACGCGGCTGCAGCGCGTCTGAAAGGGACTTTCAATGGCAGACCAACCCGCCCCACTCACGTTCGATGTCTACGTCGCGCCACAGGTGCCGACCGTCAGCAACGACCTGCCTCCAGGCGCTGAACAGCGGTGGTGGTCGCCGATATCGGCAACGCTCATAGCCGGGCAGCAGGACGCGGTCCTCGTCGACGCGCTACTGACCGCCGGCCAGGCACGCGACCTCGCCGACTGGGTTGCAGCCCATGGTAAGCACCTGACAGCGATCTACATCACGCACGGCCACGGCGATCACTGGTTCGGGCTGGGCACGATTCTCGATCGCTTTGCGGATGCGCGAGCGTTCGCCGTTCCCGCCGTCGTCGAGCAGATGCGCCGAGGATCGGCGCCGGCGTTCCTCGCCTCCTTCTGGAAGTCGCGCTTCCCCGGGCAGATCCCGGACGAGCTCGCTCTCGCCGACCCGCTTCCCGACAACACGATCGAGCTCGAGGGCCACGACCTCGTCGCCGTGGGACTCGGGCACACCGACACGGACGAGACGACCTGCCTGCACGTACCGGCGATCGGCCTCGTCGTCGCCGGAGACGCCGCCTATAACGACGTTCACCTCTACCTCGCCGAGTCCGGCCCCCGCGGCCGGCAGGAGTGGATCGCCGCGCTGGACACGATCGAATCGCTCCACCCACAGGCGGTGATCGCCGGGCACAAGCGCGCCGATCGCGACGACGATCCTCGCATCATCGACGAGACCCGCCAGTACATCCGCGACTTCGACCGCATCGCCGCGACCACCGACACCGCGCGCGAGCTCTACGACCAGATGCTCGCCCTCCACCCCGACCGCGTCAACCCCGGCGCGCTCTGGGGCGCCGCACGCGCATGCAAGGAGACTCCCCCTCAATGACCGTCGAGACCCACCCCCACGAGGTGCAGCGGCTGACGATCGCCGTCGGTGCCGGGTTCGACGACGTCCGCGCCGCACCACTTCAGCCGCGGCGGCGCTTATTGACCGCCCCGTCCATAACGAGCTACATTTGGACCTAGCGGTCAATAACGGCTGCCCTACTTGATCTGGACTCGACATGACCAACGCACTGAAGGACAAGGTGGCCGTCGTCACCGGCGGCTCCACCGGCATCGGCCACGCCATCGCCACGCGCTTCGCCGCCGAGGGCGCCCACGTCTTCATCACCGGCCGCCGGCAGGCGGAGCTCGACGCGGCCGTCGCGTCAGCCGGCGACGGCGTCGTCGGCATTCGCGCCGACTCGTCGCGACTCGCGGATCTCGACGCGCTCTACGCGGCCGTACAGTCCCAGCGCGGCGAGATCGACGTGCTGGTGGCCAACGCCGGCGGCGGCTCCGGGCGGGCGGCGATCGATGCCATCACCGAGGAGCAGTACGAGGAGACGTTCGCGACGAACGTCAAGGGCGTGCTCTTCACCGTCCAGAAGGCGCTGCCGCTGCTGGCCAAGGGCGCGTCGGTCATCCTGACCGGTTCGACGACCGCGACGAAGGGTCTGCCGAACGCGAGCATCTACGCGGCGAGCAAGGCGGCGGTGCGGAACTTCGCGCGCAGCTGGATCGTCGAGCTCCAGGGACGCGACATCCGCGTCAACGTCCTGACCCCCGGGCCCACGAGGACGCCCGGGCTGCTCGGCATGGCGCCGCCCGAGCACCAGCAAGCGCTGCTGGACGGCTTGGCGGGGACGGTCCCCCTCGGCCGGATCGGCGAGCCCGACGAGATCGCCAGGGCGGCGGCGTTCCTCGCCTCGAACGCATCGAGCTTCGTGAACGGCAGCGAGTTCTTCGTCGATGGCGGCCAAGCGCAGATCTGAGGGCCGGACATGCCCCGGCGACGCGACATCGCCGTGGCACCCCTAGCGCTCGCGCGACGCGAGCACGGCCAATGTCTGCTCGGCGGTCCGCCGGAGCGACCGCCGACTGGCGCCCCCCGTGCCCAGCGCTTCCATTCCTCGCGCGACGGCGAGCAGCATGCCGCCGACCGCCCGGGCGTCGGCGTCGGGATCGATGTCGCCCTCCGCTTGCGCCTCGCGCACGGCCGCCTCGATGAGCGCTCCCAGCGCGCGGAACGTCGCGCTGACCCGAGCGGCGACCTCCTCGTCCTGACCGGCCAGCTCCGCGGTGCTGTTGGCCAACAGGCAGCCGTCCCCGTCGCGAGCCGAGCCGTCGGCGATCGCCAGCAGATAGCTTCGAAGGCGATCGATGGCGGGGCCGTCGCCGCTCAGCGCGTCCCGGACGGCCACGACGCTGCCGGCGGAGTAGTCGTCGAGCACGCGGAGGAACAACTGGCGCTTGTCGCCGAACGCTCCGTAAAGGCTTCCCTTGCCAAGCCTGGTCGCTTCGGTCAGATCGGCCACCGAGGTCCCGGCATAGCCCTTGTGCCTGAACTGCGACCGGGCTTCTCGCAAGACCTGCGTCTCGTCGAACTCCCGCGGCCGTCCCATGGAAGGCAGTCTAGCCGCGTTTTGGACCGATCGGTCGTGGCGACCCGTCAGGCGTCGTTGCACTGGAAGATGTCGATCAGGTAGAGGCGCCTCGATGAAACTGCCTCCCACCACCGGGGTGGTCACGCTGGCTCGGCCAGCGGCATGGGGTCGGGGGAGCGCCAGGGGCGTACCCAGGCGACCTCGTCGCGCTCGACGGCGCGTTCGCAGGCGGCGCAGCGGCCGCCGGGAGCGAGCTCGCTGCCGCACGCGTGGTGGATGATCCGCATCGGCGCGGCGGGCGGGCTGGTCTCGGTGTGGTCCTGGCCCCAGTCGGCGAGGGCGTGCAGCACGCCGAGCACGTCGGCGCCGGCGGTCGTGAGGCGGTATTCGTGACGTGTGCGCCGCCGGTCGCGGTACGGAACGCGGACGAGCACGCCGGCGTCGACGAGGCGCGAGAGCCGGTTGGAGAGGATGTTGTCGGCGATCCCCAGCTCGGCGCGGAAGCCTTCGAAGCGTGTGACGCCCATGGTTGCGTTGCGCAGGATCAGCAGCGTCCAGCGGTCGCCGAGGACGTCGATGGCGCGGCCCATCGGGCATGGCACGTCTGACGGTGCGGTCGAACCGGACATTCGAACACCTCACTCCATCCCAAAGTCGACTTGGGTCTCACAAGTCTACGGGGAAGCCTTTGTCGCATGACTGACGTGCAACTTGCAAGCCAGGTTGGGGCGAAGGTGGAACGCCGACTCGACGGCGCCGTCGCGATCCTGACCATGCGGTATCCCCCATACAACCTGCTGGACCCCGAGCTGTCGAAGCTCGTCATCGACGGGCTCCGGTGGGCTGCCGCCGAGGGCGCCCGTGCGATCGTGCTCCGAAGCGCGCTGCGCCACTTCTCCGCCGGCGCCGACCTCGACCCCATGCTGGACGACGCCGAGCGCGGCGACGGGGTCATCGACTGGCCCATGCTGGAGGTCCTGCGCACGTTCGAGGAGCTGCCGGTCCCGATCGTCGCCGCCGTGCACGGGGTCTGCGTCGGCGGCGGCCTCGAGCTCGCGCTCGCCTGCGACCTGGTCGTCGCCGCCGAGTCGGCGAAGCTCGGCTCGGTCGAGGCGACCGTCGGACTGCATCCGCTCATGGGCGCGATCCAGCGCGTCGCGCAGCGCGCCGGCGCGGCGCGCGCCAAGGAGATGGCGATGCTCGCGCGCCGTCACGACGCGCGCACGCTGGAGCGCTGGAACGTGATCAACCGCGTCGTCGAGGACGAGCACCTCGACCCCGCCGCGATGACCATCGCGCGCGAGCTCGCGGGCGGCCCGACGATCGCCCACGCCGCCACCAAGGCGCTCGTGGCGGTCGCGGTCAGCCGCGGCGTGCAGGCGGCCGACGAGGCGATGGCCGAGCTGCAGAAGCCGATCTTCCGCTCAGACGACTTCCGCTCTGCAGTGGAGTCGTTCCAGACCAACGGCCCGGGCATGGCCCGGTTCGCGGGACGCTGACGATGTCCCGCCCGCTCGCCGGCACGCGCGTCCTCGACTTCTCCCGCGTGCTGGCCGGGCCGCACTGCGGGCAGACGCTGCTCGACCTCGGCGCCGAGGTGATCAAGCTCGAGCCGCCGACCGGCGACCTCTCGCGCCAGGCGTTCCCCCGCAGGGGCGAGATCTCGGGCTACTACGCGCAACAGAACGCCGGGAAGCGCAACGTGTCGATCGACCTCAACGTGCCCGGCGCGCTCGAGGTCGCCCTGCGCCTGTGCGACCGGGCGGACGTGATCCTCGAGAGCTTCCGCCCGGGCACGCTCGCGGCGTTCGGGCTCGACTACCACAGCGTCGCGGAGCGCAACCCGCGGGTGGTCTACGCATCGATCACCGGCTACGGCCAGCACGGGCCGTGGCGCGCCCGCTCGGCCTACGCGCCGACGGTGCAGGCCGAGGCGGGGATCACGGCGATCACCGAGCGGCAGTTCGGGCAGCTGCGCACCGACTCGCTCTCGCACGCCGACGTCTACTCCGGCCTGCACGCCGCGATCGCGATCCTCGCGGCGCTGCACCACCGCGACCGCACCGGAGAGGGCCAGTACGTCGAGGTGGCGATGGCCGCCGTGATGCTCTCGGTCAACGAGCGCGTGCACGTCGACCTGGCGGGCGAGGACCTCGGGGCCGAGCCGCCCATCCTGGGCGCGACCGACGCCCAGTTCTTCACCGGCCCGGACCGCGAGACGTTCGTCAGCCCGATGAGCCTCGTCGGCAGCACGTCCTTCCGGTTCTACCTCGCCGCGATGCGGCGCCCCGACCTCGCCGACGACCCGCGATTCGCGACGCCGGAGGCCCGGGTGCAGAACCTGGACGCGCTGCGCGCGATCGTGCAGGAGTGGATCTGGACGTTTCACGACATGGCCTCGCTCGACGCCCAGCTCGACGAGGCGAAGATCGCGACCGGCCGGATGCGCAGCGTCGGCGGGCTGGCCGAAAGCGAATGGGCCCGGCGGTGGGTCGCGACCCGCATCGTGCCCGACCGCAACGGCGGCGAGATCACGGTGCCAGGACGCCCGTGGCACTTCAGCGACGACGACGACGGCGAGCCGGAGCGGTGGCCGGCGCGCCGGGGCGAGCACAACGAGGAGGTACTGGCCGAGCTCGGCTACGACGCCGCCGAGATCGACTCGCTGCGGCGCCGCGGGGTGCTCGCATGCGATGGGTGAGCTACGTCTCGCCCGTCGACGGCCGCGAGCGCGCGGGGATGCTTCGCGACGGGGCGATCCACGGCGTGCGCGCACCGCTGATCGACGTGCTCGCGCACGACGGGCTCGCTTCGGTCGTGGATCCTGTCGAGATCGTCCCGCAGGCGGACGCGAGACTGCGCGCGCCGGTGCCGTCCCCGCCGTCGATCCGCGACTTCATGGGCTTCGAGGAGCACGTCGCGACGTCCATGCGCGCAATCGGGCGGGAGGTGGATCCCGTCTGGTACGAGATCCCGGTCTTCTACTTCACCAATCCGGCGTCGGTCCGCGGGCCGCGCGACCCGGTGGAGATCGCGCCGGGCTCCGCGGCCTTCGACTACGAGCTCGAGGTCGCTGCGGTGATCGGCCGGCCGGGGGCAGACATCCCGGTCGACGCGGCCGCGGAGCACATCGCCGGCTACACGATCCTCTGCGACTGGAGCGCGCGCGACCTGCAGGAGCTGGAGATGCGCGTGGGCCTCGGACCGGCCAAGGGCAAGGACACCGCGACGTCCTTCGGGCCGTGGCTCGTCACGCCCGACGAGCTCGAAGACCGCCGCAAGGGCAAGGGCTTCGAGCTCACGATGACGGCCTCGGTCAACGGCACCACGTACACCACCGGCAACCTCGCCGACCTGCACTGGTCGTTCGAGCAGATGATCAGCTTCGCCTCGCGCGGCACCCAGCTGCGCACGGGCGACGTCATCGGCTCGGGCACCGTGGGGACCGGGTGCATCCTCGAACTGTCCCGCGTCCACGGGACCGAGTCGTTCCCGTGGCTGCGCCCGGGCGATCGCGTACGGGTCGAGGTCGAGCGCCTCGGCAGCCTCGAGTCCACCGTCCATCCCGCCCACCCCGTCCACCCCCTGTGGCCATGACGATCATCCCCCGTCGGCACGCACGACTCGTGCGGCCCCGCCGCGCGCATCACCTGAGCCGGAAGTCGCACAGATCGGGTCGGAGGGTACGGTGGGTGCGGCTGATCGATAAGCGATGGCGTGCGGTCAGCGCGACAGGTCGAGGACCATGCGGAACCTCGCCTCGTTGTTCATCATCCGTGCGTAGGCGACCGGTGCGTCTGCGAGGCCGACCACCTCGGTGGTCGCGCGGATGTCCTGCAGGACGCTGAAGGCCAGCGTGTCCTCGTTGTCCGCGGTCGAGCCGGTGAGGCTTCCCGTGATGTAGCGCTCGCCGAAGATCAGGTCGGAGCTGGAGACGGAAATGGGCTCATCGCCGATGCCGAGCACCATGAGCTCGCCTCCCGGCGCCAGCCCCGGGATCACGGCCGCCGTCGCGGCGGAGTTGGCGGCCGTCGCCAGCACAAGCCGCGCGCCGCCGAGGTTTGTGAGCTCTGCGGCCACATCCTGTGCCACGCTGTCGACGTAGAGGTGGGCGCCGAGCTCGCGCGCCAGCGCGGCCTTCTCGGGGCCGCGGGCGATCGCCACGACGCGGAAGCCCATCCGGCGGGCGTACTGGACGCCGAGGTGCCCCAGGCCGCCGACGCCCAGGACCGCGACGAGGTCGCCGGGGCGGGCGGAGGAGTCGCGCAGGGCCTTGAACGTCGTCAGCCCGGCGCACAGCAGCGGAGGCGCCTCGAGGGAATCCAGCTCGTCGGGGATCGCAACGAGGCCAGACTCGCGGGCGATCAGCACCTCGGCGTAGCCGCCGTCGGTGTGGATCCCCGTATAGGGCTGCTGCTCGCAGTTGACGAAGTCGCCGCGGCGGCAGCGCGTGCAGTGACCGCAGTGGCCGCCGAGGAAGCCGACACCGACGCGCTGGCCGACCGTCCAGCCCGTGACGCCCTGGCCGACGGCGTCGATGCGTCCGACGACCTCGTGCCCCGGGACGCGCGGGAAGTCGATCGGGAAGACACCCTCGACCGTCGCCGCATCGCTGTGGCAGACGCCGCAAGCCTCCACGCGCATGCGGACGTAGCGAAGTTGCCCAGCAGGCAGGCCTGATCGACGCCGCGGGCCACCGTACGCTCGATCGTCGCCTCGAAGTGCGACCGTAGCCGCTGCAGCGGCGGGCCGTCGCCGACGGCGAGCCGGTCGATCTCGTAGCTGGCGCTGTAGCGGCGGGTCACCTCCGTCAATATGACCGGTCGCCTTGCGGTTGGCGCGTGAGTCGGAGTCTTGTCCGGTGCGTTCAAGCGGACGGCGGCATACTCATCAGATGGACGCCGGGTCAGATACCGGATCGGACGACGCGGACGCTGACTGGCGGCTGCACGGCGTTCGCGTTGTGCATGCCGACGAGCTCGATGTCAACACGCCGCAGACACCGGGCATGGACCGCGCCGCGGCGATCACCACGGCTCGCGCCGGTGCCGAGAAGCTCTGGGCCGGCACCGTGACGATCCACCCCGATGCGAAGACCGGTGCCCACCACCACGGTCCCCTGGAGAGCGTCATCTACGTCGTCAGCGGCCGGGCGCGGATGCGGTGGGGCGAGCGGCTCGAGTTCGTGGCCGAGGCCGGCCCCGGCGATTTCATCTACGTGCCGCCGTTCGTGCCACACCAGGAGATCAACGCGAGCCCGGACGCCCCGCTCTCTTGCGTGGTCGTGCGCAGCGGTCAGAAACCGGTCGTCGTCAACCTCGACCTGCCCGACGTCGATGCCAACCCTGAGCAGGTGCACTGGGTCGACGACATCCATCCAGAACCCTGAGCCATCGGCCCGGCCTCCCTCTCCCCCGCGCCCGGCGACGGTCGCCGGTTCCGGGTCGACGTCATGGATCGCGCAGCGTGCGCCCTCCGGTGTAGCCGGCGAGGCCGAGCCGTTGTTCATGGTCTGTAACGTGTGGTCCCACAGCTTGCCCAGGTAGAGCGTCCAGCCCTGGCGGCGGTTGCCGGCCACCCGCCCGAACCACCAGGCAGAGCGCTGAAGACCACCAGGCTCGTGGCGTACGCGCCACGACTGCTCCTCGTCGGGGTCGACCCGGGCCAAGCGGTGGAAGCCGCGCTCGGCCGGACCGAGCACGCCACAGGGTCCGTCTGCCCCGCGTGAAGGAAACGGCGCCGGGCGTGCAGATCGTGGCAAGACGGCTACGGTGGTCGCCCCGCCGGACTCGCACCCCTTGCAGCAGACCACCACGACAACCCGCGCAGCGCCGGATGCCGCCAAGGGGGCCTTGGTCCTCGGTGCCCTCGGCGTCGTCTTCGGCGATATCGGCACGAGCCCGATCTACACGGTCCAGACGGTCTTCAACCCGAACGACCCGCACCCGGTGGCAGTCAGCACCGACACCGTGTTCGGGATCATCTCGATGATCTTCTGGTCGGTGATGGTGATCGTGACCATCACCTACGTGTTGCTCGTCATGCGCACCGACAACGACGGCGAGGGCGGCATCATGGCGTTGATCACGCTGATCCGGCGCAAGGAGGTGCCCGGGTCGCGGCGGACCAAGCTGGCGCTGGCCGGCCTGGGCCTCTTCGGCGCGTCCTTGTTCCTCGGCGACAGCATGATCACGCCGGCCATCTCGGTGCTGTCGGCGGTCGAGGGTCTCAAGGTCGCTTCACCCTCGCTGGAGCACCTGGTCGTGCCCATCACCGCGGCGATCATCGTCGCGCTGTTCCTGCTGCAGCGCCTGGGCACGGCGGCCGTCGGCCGCCTCTTCGGCCCGGTGATGATCGTCTGGTTCCTCACCATCGCCGCGTGCGGCATCAACGGCATCGTCGACCACCCCGAGATCCTCAAGGCGCTTTCGCCGACCTACGCGCTGGACTTCTTCTTCAACCACTTCAAGATCGCGTTCTTCGCCCTGGCCGCCGTCGTGCTCGCCGTCACCGGGGCCGAGGCGCTCTATGCCGACATGGGGCACTTCGGCCGCGCGCCCATCACCCGCGCCTGGCTGCTGCTGGTCTTCCCGGCCTGCATCCTGAGCTACCTGGGCCAGGGCGCGCTGATCCTCGAGGATCCCCACAACATCAGCAGCCCATTCTTCCTCCTGGTACCCGACTGGGGCCGCTGGCCGCTGGTCTTCCTGGCCACCGGCGCGACAGTCATCGCCTCCCAGGCCGTGATCACCGGCGCCTTCTCCGTCGCCCACCAGGCCGTCCAGCTCGGCTACCTGCCGCGGCTGCGGATCACCCACACCTCCGAGGAGACGGTCGGGCAGGTCTACGTGCCGTGGATCAACTGGTTGTTGATGGTCTCGGTGCTCACGCTCGTGTTCACCTTCGAGAGCTCGGCCGCGCTGGCCTTCGCCTTCGGCATGGCGGTCACCGGGACCATCACCATCACCACGTTGCTGTTCTTCTACATCGTGCGCCACCAATGGGGCAAGCCGCTGTGGCTGGTGGCGCTCGGCGCCGTCCCGCTGCTCACCGTCGACGGCCTCTTCCTGGCCGCAAACCTGACCAAGCTCGTCCACGGCGCGTGGCTACCGCTCCTGATCGCGGTGACCGTCTTCACCATCCTCACCACCTGGTACCGCGGACGCCAGCTCGTCACCCGCCGCCGCGCGCGCCAGGAAGGACCGCTGCGCCAGTTCGTCGACGACCTCCACAAGGGCGAGCATCCAGTCCAGCGCGTGCCCGGAACCGCCGTCTTCCTCAACCGCAGCAAGGAGACCGCCCCGCTGGCGATGCGCGCCACCGTCGACCGCCTCCACGCGCTGCCCGAGCACGTCCTGATCCTCTCGATCGACACGCTGCCCGCCCCGCATCTGGCGGAGGCCGACCGGATCGAGATCGACGACCTCGGCTACACCGACGACGGCATCACCCACGCCAGCGCACGCTTCGGCTACATGGACAACCCCGACGTCCCGGGGCTGCTTCGCCTCATCGAGCAGGCCGACATCGAGTTCCCCCTCGACGTCGACGAGGTCTCCTACTTCCTCTCGACGATCGATCTGACGCGCGGGGACGCCCCCGGCATGACGCGCTGGCGCAAGCAGCTCTTCATCGCCATCTCGCACATCACCGCCGATGCCGCCGAGTACTTCGGGCTCCCACGCGAGCGCACGGTCATCATGGGGTCCCGCATCGAGGTGTAGGCGAGCGAGTCACGGCGCCTGCGGCCCCGCATGCTCGAGGATGGGCCGCAGGTCGCCGGGCTCGGCGGCCACGTGAGGAGACGGTCAGTATCCGCGTGGCGCCCAACCATGTACTCGCCTCCGCGTCGATCAGCGCCTTCGCGGTGCGGGGCAGCTTCCGGGCCACGTCGGTCGCCGACCGCTTGGCGGGCACAGGGCGGCGCGGAACGGCACGGGCTCCTGCGTGCACGCCACGACCGACATGGCGTTGTTCAGCGGTGTGGCGGGGAGCCGCCACCGTATGGGTTGGCGCCGCCGCCGTACTTGAGGTCGGCGCCGTAGTTGCCGCGGCCGCCGTGGCCACCTGGGTTGCCGCCACCGTAGTCCGACGGGTGACCATAGGATCGGGAGCCGGTTGAGGCCGGGTCGATCGACGAGGTCTGGGCGCTCGCGGCGGCCATCGGGGCACCGACCGCCAGCGCGCTCATGACGGCCGCTATCGCGGCAGCGCGAGTGGGTGTGGACACGAGCTGTCCACCTCCTTTCGCCTGGCGACTGGGGATGCCGCCGAGGGTTTGATCTGAGCGGGGAATCTCTGCCCCGACCAATGACTACTCCTACTGCTTCGGAGAATGGTCCTCCCGGGTGCGGCCCGACGGCCTGACCCAAGGGACAGGTCCCAACCGTCCCAACTGTCCCAACCGTCTTCAAGCCCACGGTGCAGAAGGTGCTTGGCCGTCGAAAGATGGCTAGTGGGTCGGCCAGAAACGTTTGACCGGTAATGGCCGTCAGGCGGCGATGAGGAGTTTGCGTTCGGCGGCGATGAGGCGTTGGTCGCGGTGCGGTCCGTTGCGGTAGCGGATGTGGTCGGCCATCGCTTTGGCGAGGGTGTCCCAGTTGGGGTAGTCGGCGTTGTTGATGACGAACTCGCCGATGCCCCAGAAGTGGCACTCGATGCGATTGAGGAAGCTGGCGTAGGTCGGCGTGAACACCAGCTCGACGTTGGCGCCGGCCGCCCACCCTTGGATCGCCGGCGTCTTGTGGGTCGAGAGGTTGTCGGCGACCAGGTACAGCTTGAGCTTGGACGGATAGCGCATCCGGATCTGCTGATAGAACGCGAGGACCTCGCCGGCGTTCTTGTGCGCGCGAAGGCGTCCGTGCAACCGGTCGGCATGCACGTCATAGGCGCCGAACAGGTAGCGCACCCCGTTGTTTTTGGAGTAGGTCGCGCGCAGCCGCTCGGGCCGCTTGGCGGCTGCCCAGCCCGAGCCGTGATGCGGGATGGAGTTCCCCCGTTCTCGTAGACAGGGGTTGGTTAGGCGGCTTGGCCTTCTTGTAGGCGGGTGAGGTGGATCTTCTCGAACTGGGCCGGGGAGAGTTGCCCGAGGGTGCTGTGTCGGCGTTCGCG